>Ga0209578_10000197_pt1 | contig 110347 bp, 102 predicted proteins | sample tdAd472_FD_187127 | JGI IMG/M metagenome (GOLD analysis project Ga0209578, IMG submission 187127) | Marine sediment microbial communities from the Atlantic coast under amendment with organic carbon and nitrate - tdAd47.2 (SPAdes)... | ecosystem: Environmental > Aquatic > Marine > Coastal >...
GGTAGGTTCCCACGCGTTACTCACCCGTCTGCCGCTCTCTCCGAAGAGAGCGCTCGACTTGCATGTGTTAGGCCTGCCGCCAGCGTTCGTTCTGAGCCAGGATCAAACTCTCAAGTTGAGATATCGACCCCGGTCACTGTTTATGTACGCTCAAAGGCATCCAACGGATGTTATTCCATGGATACTTATTGAAGCGTAGATGACCGGCATCTCTGCTTAGGAGTTACCGCCCCCCACGCTTCACATTCTCAAAAACCAACAATGTCAAAAAGCATCGCCTGAAAACCATGTACCCAGCGCGCGAAGAAAGCCGTCTTGACCAAGGGCCAAGTTCGGCACCGCCATGCATACTGGACACAGAAACTTTCGGCACACCGTCGAAACAGTCCGTGTCGGACCGCCCCTCGGCGAGGCGCGTAAAATACTCACCGCGCCTCCAGTGTCAACAGCTATTTTAGGCCATTTTTCCGATTTCTTCAGCTTTTTTTCTGAAGGGCGAAATAGGGCCTGTTTCAACTTGCCCCCGGCCGCTTCCTAGGGCACCTTCCCGCTTGACAGAGGTCGCTCAAAATTAGACCGTAACGTCTTGGTTCTCTTACCAAAACCTTAACAATTTCACGGTAAGAGCAGACAGTCCCGCAGGTGCCCGGATTGGGACGGCGCGCCCTAGCGTTCTGTTTGCAGGGGTGGGGATTTGTCGGTCTTCGGGCCGAAAAAGCCAAAAAGCGGCTGGTTTTGGGGGCCGCTGGACAGATTTAGTAGGCGCTTGCGTAGCGTAATTTAAAGGGGTCAGACGGTGTCGTCGACTTTTGACCAAGCGAATCAGAGCCATTCAGCGGACCTATTGGGTCGGCTGAAGCGTTTCATTTTCGATCACGATCACACATCTTCCCGCGCCATGGTTTTCGCCTCGGTCACCGCGGCTGCCGTCATCGGCGCCGGAATCCTGTCGGTGGCGCAATCGAATGCCTCTATATATGCGCCCCAAAGCGCCATGCCGGCTGAGGTCGATAGCGACTTGGCGCTGGCCCTTAACGCAGCTTTCTCTCGCCCGGCAACGGATACAGCCCTAGCCGCCGTCCTGCAATCTGCGCCCGATATAGATACGGCAAGTTTGACCGGTTCTGAGCGCGCGCAGCCTGCGGCCGCCACCGCCATGGTGATGAACAACGTTCTTGCCAGCACGGCAGGGCTAACCGGCCCGCAAAGCCTACCCCGCCCAGCCAGCACATCATCGTGGACGGCCGCGCTTATTCCGGCATCGTTCCATGCCAACCGGCTCGCCGGCGTTGGGACCATGGTCAATGCCATGGAAGACGTTCTTCCCTTCTTTGAAGAAGCCGTGGTCGAAATTCGCTCCGGCGATACCATGATGAACCTTCTGACCGACATCGGTATCGAACGGAACGAGGCCTATTACGCCATCGAAGCCTTTGGTGATGTCTTTGACCCACGCCGCATTCGCGCCGGGCAGGCATTTAATGTGGGCTACGAAGTGATGCCGCCGATTGAACAAGGCAGCGCCGAAGATCAACGCCGCCTTCTGAATTTCTCCATGCGCACCGCGCCGGACCGTGAAGTCATGGTGCATTGGGATGACGAGAGCCAAGACTATGTGGGCGAAGCGCGGGACATCGAGCTTACCGAACGCTTCACCCGCGGGCGCGCGACGATCGATTCCTCTCTTTATATGGCCGCCAACGGCATTGGTGTTCCCGATGCGGTGACCATCGAGCTGATCCGCATTTTCTCGCACTCGGTGGATTTCCAGCGCGATATCCGCGACGGGGACAGCTTCGATGTTTTTTATTCGCGCCGTTACGATGAAGACGATGTGGCGGTCATGAGCGGCAATATCGAATATGCGTCGCTGATAACCCGCGGCCGCGAACAGGCGCTCTATCGTTTCACAACGGAAGATGATGGCGACACGGACTATTACGACGAAGACGGCAAATCCGTTCGCGCCTTTCTGATGCGCACCCCCATCGACGGGGCGCGGATTACATCGAGCTTTGGCCCGCGTCGGCATCCGGTACTGGGCTATAACCGTATGCACAAGGGCGTCGACTTTGGCGCCCCCACGGGCACGCCCATTTACGCTGCCGGGAACGGCACCATCGTCCGTGCCTCGCGCTATGGTTCCTATGGGAACTATGTCCGCATCCGCCACGCCAATGGCTATGAGACCGCATACGCCCATATGAACGGCTATGGCCCCGGCATTCGTTCCGGCGCGCGCGTCCAACAGGGTCAGATCATCGGCTATGTGGGCGCCACGGGCCGCGTGACCGGCGCGCACCTGCACTATGAAGTGCTTTATAATGATGAGCAGGTGAACCCGCGCAACATCGATCTGCCCTCGGGCCGCGAACTTGAAGGTGAAATCCTTGAAGCCTTCGAGCTGGAACGCACACGCATCCAATCCGCTATGGCCCTGGCGCCGGTTTTAGAAGTTACCGCCACTGCCTCAGCTGGCGGCGGCAGCAGCGACACGCCCGCGACGGATCTTTCGCCGCAATAAGACAACCAAACGTCTATGTCCGCGCCAATTCATCTCGTGCGTCGTGTAACTTTACATTCAATTGCTCAATGCTCTGCGGCCGCAACCCCGGCACGCGCATACGCAATGACCCCATAAGCGCGCCCAGCGCCGAGGCCAGCGAAAACCAAAACGTTGCTTCAGCCGTGAATCGCAATATCACAAATACAGTCAGCAAGCGCCCGCTTAGGCTTGGCTCATTTCCAGTGCCGAGCAAATTGATATCGAACACTTCCAGTGCATCAAGGAACAACCCACGAGTGAGGTTATTGACAGTATAGATGATTGCATCGTCAAACCCCACGCCGCCAGACAGCGCCACAACGCAGGTCAAAATCAAAACTGGGAAAAGCAATCCGAATATAATGACGCGACTGACGCGCTTCATAACGAAGCTTACTGTGCCATTGACTTCATCTTCGACTTGTTTGAGGCGTTTTCGAATTGTTCTTCTGCGTCGCAGGTTCTTGATTGCCCCCGCTCTTGCCGCAGCATCAGCGACCGCAATAACTTTGTCGGAGACGTTTCCTAACCGCGCCAACGCCCGGTAGTTTACGAACGCGTAATACGCAAGTGAACCGTTCAGAATAATAATTAGATACTCCCAGCCCGAACCATTCCAAAATGTTCGGACGGCTTCCCAATCTATACCCATGTTCCTCCCCCAAGGTCCGGGGAAGTGTATGGAGCGCACTCACCTGCCGCAATTGCATCCAAGCAACAGGCAGGCACAAGTTTGCCTTACAACCTGTGACACCCTATAAGTGGAATATATGGTAGTTAGGCCGCTTCCGCCTTGATTTCCTTACCATTGATAATGAGCCCGGTGCCGCCCGCGCTCACCTCAATCTTGTCACCATCTTTGATGGCGCCTTCAAGGATCAGTTCAGCAAGTGGGTTTTGCAGCCGTCGCTGGATCACGCGCTTTAAGGGACGCGCGCCATAGACCGGATCATAGCCTGCATCGGCCAACCAGGTGCGCGCTTTGGCATCCAGCGAGATCTCAATCTTCCTATCGCGCAGCAACGCCTCCAGATAATGCACCTGGATATCCACAATGGTGTCCATCTGCGCCCGGCTTAAGCGGTGGAACAGGATGATCTCATCCACCCGGTTCAGAAATTCGGGACGGAAGTGGCCCCGCACCGAAGCCATCACCTGTTCCCGTGCCAACGCCACATCGGCATCGTCATCAAGGGCGGCAAGAAACTCGCTGCCCAGATTTGACGTCATGATGATGATGGTGTTGCGGAAGTCGACCGTATGGCCCTGCCCGTCCGTCAGGCGCCCGTCGTCGAGCACCTGCAGCAGCACGTTAAAGACATCCGGGTGGGCCTTTTCAATCTCATCGAATAGCACGACCTGATAAGGCCGCCGCCGCACAGCTTCGGTTAAAACGCCGCCTTCCTCATAGCCCACATACCCTGGAGGCGCGCCGATGAGGCGGCTGACCGAATGCTTTTCCATAAACTCCGACATGTCGAGGCGCACAATGGCGTGCTCGTCGTCGAACAAAAAGTCAGCCAAGGCTTTTGTCAGTTCCGTCTTGCCCACGCCCGTGGGGCCCAGGAACATGAAGCTGCCCATGGGGCGTGCTGGATCTTGAAGCCCCGCACGCGAGCGGCGCACCGCATTGGAGACCGCAGTTACCGCTTCGAGTTGGCCGATGACCCGCTTGCCAATTACTTGCTCCATCTGGAGCAGCTTTTCGCGCTCGCCCTCAAGCATCTTGTCCACGGGAATGCCGGTCCAGCGCGAGACCACTTGCGCGATATGTTCAGCGCCAACGGTTTCTTCCACCAAGGCCGCACCAGACGCCTGGGGGTGGGCTTCCAGGTCTTTGAGCTTTTTTTCCAGATCGGGAATCTTGCCATAGGCAAGTTCGCCGGCGCGCGCGAGATCGCCCAGGCGTTGAGCCTGTTCAAGCTCGCTCCGCGCAGCGTCAAGTTCGGTCGCAAGTCCTTGCGCGTTCTGCACGCCTTCCTTTTCGGCCTGCCACCGCACCGTTAGATCGTTTGAGCGTTCCTCAAGATCTGCAAGTTCCTTTTCAAGAGCAACAAGACGATCCTTGGACGCATCGTCCGTTTCCTTTTTTAAGGCTTCACGTTCGATTTTCAGCTGAATGATGCGGCGATCAAGTTCATCAAGCTCTTCGGGCTTGGAATCCACCTGCATACGCAAACGGCTCGCCGCTTCGTCCATCAAGTCGATTGCTTTGTCGGGCAGAAAACGATTGGCGATATAGCGATGGGACAATGTTGCCGACGCCACAAGGGCGCCATCAGAAATGCGCACCCCGTGGTGCACTTCGTATTTTTCCTTCAGGCCCCGCAAAATGGAAACCGTGTCTTCCACAGAAGGTTCGTCCACGAAGACAGGTTGGAAGCGCCGCGCGAGCGCCGCGTCCTTTTCCACATTCTTGCGGTATTCATCGAGGGTGGTCGCGCCAATGCAATGCAGTTCGCCCCGTGCCAGAGCAGGCTTGAGCAAGTTCGACGCGTCCATTGACCCTTCGGCCTTACCCGCCCCTACCAGGGTGTGCATCTCATCAATAAAAAGAACGATCTCACCTTGCGCCGCGGTGACTTCTTGCAACACCGCCTTAAGGCGTTCCTCAAACTCGCCGCGAAACTTGGCCCCGGCAATAAGCGCGCCCATGTCAAGGGAGAGCAGCTTTCTGTCCTTGAGCGATTCCGGCACATCACCATTGACGATGCGCAAGGCCAGGCCTTCGGCAATGGCGGTCTTGCCAACGCCGGGTTCACCAATCAAAACCGGATTATTTTTTGTGCGGCGAGAGAGCACCTGCACCGTGCGGCGAATTTCTTCGTCCCGCCCGATGACCGGATCGAGCTTTCCATCCCGTGCCGCCTCGGTCAGATCCCGCGCATATTTCTTCAGCGCGTCATATCCTTCTTCGGCGGAGGCGGTGTCGGCCGTGCGCCCTTTACGAATTTCGTTGATGGCCGCGTTAAGGCCGACAGGCGTAAGCCCTGCGTCCTTCAGGGCAGCCGCAGCGGGCGTTTTCTCCGCCATCGCCAGTGCAAGCAGCAAGCGCTCAGCGGTGACATAAGTATCGCCCGCCTTTTTGGCGATTCCCTCAGCCTGCTCAAATGTCTTGGCGGTTTGTGGGTCGAGATAGACTTGGCCCGCGCCTGCGCCTTCGACCTTGGGTAATTTTCCCAGTGCCAATTCATTGGCGCTGGCGGCTCGCGCCGGATCGCCGCCCGCCGCGCGGATCAAATTCGCGGCAAGGCCTTCCTCATCATCAAGAAGAACCTTCAGCAGGTGCTCGGGGGTAAATCGCTGATGGCCTGAACGGAGCGCCAGGCCCTGTGCAGCCTGAATGAAACCGCGGCTACGCTCGGTATATTTTTCAAAGTCCATATCTCGCCCTTCTCAGCACGTTTTGGGCCGCGATCCACGGAAATCCGCCAAATCCTCGCCCGACGCCTATTGGGTCCGGCCCACATCATGCGGCACCGGCTAAGCCTTATGTGGCGATTTTCAGTGAATTCTCAAGTCCTCAAGCCGCACAGAATATATGCGCACCGGGCAAACAAAAACGGCGCCTCCCAAGGTCCCGGGAAACGCCGCTTTGTTATCTCTATTGCATTGGGCGATTAGGCGGTTTCGGCCGGAGCCTCCGCATTGCCATTGCTGGCGGCATCATCGCCGGACCCATTGGTATTGCCGTTTGTACGCGGCGTCCGGGTGCGTCGCCCTCGCCGCGCCCGGCGCGGGGCTTCGGTATTGTTGCCATCTTCCGCTTCTTCTACACTTTCAGCATCGGCTGCGATTTCAATTTTTTCCTCACCGTTACTATCGGCAGGTGTCCTATCAGACTCGACATCAGTTGATTGAGGCGTGGATTCTTGTGCGACTTGCTGTGCGGCGCTAATAATCCGGTGATAATGCTCTGCATGCTGAAGATAGTTTTCATGGGCAATACGGTCACCAGAGGCATGGGCGTCGCGCGCCAATGCTTGATACTTCTCGCAAATTTGATGCGCCGTACCACGAACCTTCACGTCAGGCCCGTTGCTTTCCATTGTCCGATTGAGATTATTGGATGGCTTGCGCCCCCCGCGCCCGCGACCTCGTTTCATCGAGTTCCCTCGGCCTCTTTCCATGCTTGAGCCCAGCCCTTTATTTCCGCCGTTTGTCACAGCTTGATTGAAATTACTTATACCGTTGTTTGCAACGCATCGAGATCCACATTCACAGAATGGGCCTCAAAAAGCAGTATCTATATCCGCATCCGGATCTCTCGCAATTTAAGTCCAACGAATCGTTCGTCGCGACCAAATCGCACATCAACACCAATGCCCCGTAGGCAATCAACCCGGAGCAAGCAACCTTAATTCAGGTCCATTTCGGTGTCAGCGGCAGGATCAAAAAACGTCCCCGTTCGATCACTGCGGGGGTGAAGCTAGCCTTTTCGTCTGGCAATTCCAACCCCCTTTTTTCTCCTTAGATTCAGGCTAGCAAATCATCCTTACCAAAGCTTAACCCCCGCCAGCGGCCCGCCAAATCCTTAATCCCAACCGGTGTGGTCAGGTATGGCGCCGCTTCGATCAATTCGAAAAGCTCCGCATAAAGATCAGGCGAGGTCTCAAATACAGCATAACCGCCTGGCGTCATTCGATTTGGTATTTGCTCCACAAGGGCTCGATAACATTCCATGCCGTCGGCACCCCCATCAAGGGCGCGCGCCGGATCATGATCACGCACATCCCGGTCCAAAGATGCGATCTCTGCCATGGGAATATAAGGCGGGTTTGAAATGATCAGATCAAATGCCGTATCAAGCCCCTTGGTCCAATTGCTCTGAACAAAAGACGCGCGATCAGAAAGATCCAACGCTTCAGCATTCTCACGCGCGATACCAACCGCACCTTCGGAAATATCGACGCCCAGCCCTGTGGCACTTGGAAGTTCGCAGAGCAGCGCCAAAAGCAAGCACCCCGAACCCGTGCCCAGATCAAGCACACGCAAAGCCGCGTGGCTGTCAGAGATAACGTTGAGCGCCGCACTGACAACGCACTCGCTGTCCGGTCGCGGCACCAAGGTGTCGGGCCCAATTTTGAAGGGCAGCCCCCAGAATTCTTTTTCGCCCAAAATCCGCGCAACCGGTTCGCCCATCTCTCGGCGCGCAAGGTAGCGCTCAAAATCCTTTGCCGCCCGGTCGGAAATTATATCCGCGCCATGGGCCACCAGCGCCTCGTGGGCAACCCCCGCCGCATGGCAAAGCAAAAGACGGGCATCAAGCGCCGCACTTTCTGAGCCGCCCGCGCGAAGTCGCGCTGTGCCGTCACGCTGAAGGTCTTTCAAGGTCGCTTGTTCAGGCGTCCGCATTGGTATCGAGCGCTGCCAGTCGTTCAGCCTGATCTTCCGCGGTTAGGGCATCAACGACTTCGTCCAATGCCTCCCCCAGCATCATCTTGTCGAGCTTATAGAGTGTCAGATTGATGCGATGGTCGGAAACGCGCCCTTGCGGAAAATTGTAAGTGCGAATGCGTTCAGAGCGATCACCCGATCCGACCTGGCCTTTACGTTCGGCCGCGCGTTCAGAATCCTGACGCTCGCGTTCGGCTTCATAGATTTTGGCGCGAAGGATCTTCATCGCCTTGGCTTTGTTTTTGTGTTGAGAGCGTTCATCCTGCACCGCAACCACAATCCCGGTCGGTTCATGGGTAATGCGCACCGCGCTGTCCGTTGTATTCACGTGCTGACCGCCCGCGCCGGACGAGCGGTAAACGTCGATGCGCAAATCTTTCTCGTCCACATCCACATCGACGTCTTCGGCTTCAGGCAGCACGGCAACTGTCGCCGCCGAGGTATGAATGCGTCCGCTGGTTTCAGTATCGGGCACGCGCTGGACCCGGTGCACACCGGATTCAAATTTCAGCCGCGCATAGGCGCCTGTTCCTGTAATGGATGCCACAATTTCCCTATAGCCCCCAAGGTCGGATTCGCTGGCTTCCATGATTTCAACTTTCCAACGGCGAAGTTCGGCATAGCGCTGGTACATGCGAAACAAATCGCCCGCAAAAAGCGCCGCCTCTTCACCGCCCGTCCCGGCACGCACTTCCAAAATGGCATTGCGGTCGTCGGCTTCGTCCTTGGGCAGTAGCAAAATCTTCACCGCGTGCTCAAGTTCCGGAACGCGCTCCTTTAAGGCAGTGAATTCCTCATTCGCCATGGCTTTCATTTCCGGGTCCATGTCACCAGCAGCCAGCATTTCAGCAAGATCAGCTGCTTCGTTTTTTGCGCTCTTAAGGGCTTTGACCGCTTCGACCACGGGGCCAAGATCTGAGAATTCTTTGGACAGTTTCACATAGACCTCAGGCGTCACGCCCGACCCAGCCATATCATTCTGGATCTGGTCATAGCGTTCAAGAATTTGATCGAGTGCTGCGTCTAGGCTCACTGGTTTCGTCCGTTCACGGATAGAAGAAATTGGCGGGACGGGCCCGCAAAATTTGAATGTTTAGGGGTATCGCTATTCGGCGGCTGGCGCAACGGAGGCCTGTTCGGCCCGCTTCCGTTCCGCTTCGATCTCAAGAGCGCGCTGTTCAACCAGTTCCACCAGATGATCGATCATCTTGGCATTTTCAAGCTTGTAAGCTGACTTGCCGTCGATATAGACCATGCCCGCACCCGCGCCGCCGCCGGTAAAGCCGAGGTTGGTTTCCCGCGCTTCCCCCGGGCCATTTACCACGCACCCGATGATTGAGAGCGTCATTGGCGTATGAATATGTGCTAGGCGCCCTTCGAGCGCCTGCACGGTCTCGATCACGTTAAATCCTTGCCGCGCGCAAGACGGGCAAGAAATAATATTGACCCCGCGGTGGCGCAGGTTCAACGCCTTTAAAATATCAAAGCCAACGCGAATTTCTTCAACCGGATCAGCGGAGAGCGAAACACGGATCGTATCGCCAATCCCGGCCCATAAAAGCGAACCCATGCCAACGGCCGACTTGACCGTGCCAGGGATCATGCCGCCCGCTTCGGTAACGCCTAGGTGCAGTGGGTAATCACAAGCTTCTGCCAAACCATGGTAAGCCGCGACCGCCAGAAATACGTCCGAGGCCTTCACTGAGATTTTGAACTCGAAAAAATCGTTGTCTTCCAAGATGCGTGCGTGTTCCAGCGCGCTTTCCACCATGGCTTCGGGGCATGGTTCGCCATAGCGTTCCAACAAATGTTTTTCGAGCGACCCTGCGTTGACACCGATACGCATGGCGCAGCCGTGATCCTTCGCCGCTTGGATGACGTCGCGGACACGCGCCTCAGACCCGATATTGCCGGGGTTGATCCGCAGGCACGCCGCGCCCGCCTCCGCCGCTTCGATGGCGCGGGCATAATGGAAATGAATGTCGGCGATGATCGGCACATTTGCGGCCGCGACAATTTCCTTCAGCGCCGCAGAGGAGGCTTTGTCCGGAACCGACACCCGAACAAGATCGGCACCTGCTTCTTCAAGTTGGCGGATTTGATCAATGGTGGCGCCCGCATCCGCGGTCAACGTGTTGGTCATGGATTGGACCGTTATGGGGGCATCCCCGCCCACAGCGACGCCGCCCACATGGATTTTGCGGGACTTGCGGCGCTGGATATCGCGATAGGGACGAATACTCATAATTTCCGATTGCTCAAGGGATGATCATACCCCGCCCTATAACACGACATAGGGTTCATGGGCCAAACGGCAATAATACGGCGCCGCACCAGATTATGTAACTAGGGGAGTTCCGGGCGGGCTGCTTCAAGGGCCCCTGCATCAAGCGAGACATCTGGTAAGGGTTGGCCCACCGCACCCACGGGACCAAGACTTTGGCCATCGAGCAAAAGCTCCACTGCCCCCGCATTACGGGTGGCCATAATCAGCCCGGCGCGATTGGGGACCCGGTAACTGTCGCCGCGGATCAGGCTTTCTTCAAACAGGACCGCCCCACTGGTATCTTCAATGCGCACCCAAGCGTTGCCGCGCGCACGGATAATGACGCGTGAAGCATTGTTGAGCACACCGAAGACTTGCGCCTCGCGTCTACCGCTTACGATGCCTTGCTCAGGTAACTCGTTGACCGCCATCGGGACTTCGTCGATGCCATTTTCAAGGCTACCTTGCGCGTTATCGCCCTGACCGGTTCCAGTTAACGCCGCAACCAATTGTTCTGCATTCGTGGCGGGGCCCTCTGGCTCAGCAGCAACCTCTGCCGTCTCGCCTTCGACCGGCGCTCCGGTCTCTGCATTGAGGTTCGTTGCAGCCTGGACTGAAGGCGCGGTATCTGCGGCGGCAGCGCGCAAGATTGCTTCGGCGTCTTCCGGTGTCGGCAGATCGGAGGGCGGCAGCGCCACTGTTTCTGCATCGTTGAATTGCCGTTCCGCTGAGGTTGTCAGATACCAACCGCCCCAAACGCCAAGCACGAGAATGCCCGCAAGAATGACGAGCGAGCCATGGGGCATGCGCACATCCTGGCGCGCGTCAGGAAAACCAAGCTTTGGCTTTGGTGCCGTCTTACCATCTTCGGTTTTGGGCAGCGTCGCATCATCGTATTCCAGTTTGAAACGCCGAATGCAGTCGTCGGGGTTGAGGCCGAGATATTCCGCATAGGAACGGACAAAACCGATTGCATAGGTCTTACCCGGCAAATCTTTGAACCGGCTTTCTTCGATAGCGCGAATGTGGGTTTTCTTGATCCGCAACACACGGCCAGCCATTTCAAGCTCATGGCCTTTGCGTTCTCTATGCGCCTTTAGTTCAAGGCCCACATTGTCATATTCCGGAACAGGAGCATCTTCGACGATTTCATTGATTTGTAGCCGGGAGCCGCCTGCCGCGAGGCGGTCTTGTAACTGCGTCAGTCGAGAGGAACTGGACATCTTTTTACGCTTTCCCAATGGCGATCAATTTACCAAACCCCGATCGCCGGTCCCACCATGGCCGCGTCTCCCCCCCGGATAACGGCCTGAATTCTATCTATCAGCGGCTTTGCCGCCTTGTTTTAGGCACACCGCCCCTCAACGAGTGCCCTTTATCTTATGCCCTAGAGTATGCGCTTACCTGTCAAATGATACAATTCGTTAACGCACAAAACCTAAAGCATTATTCCGTTTTCGGCAGCAAAGGCCTTGAGGTCCTCACGTACGCTCCGATCCGGGCGTTCCAAAAGGGTCCCCACAAAGGATTCTAGCTCCCCAATGTGCAAGCTACGGACCATAAGCTTGATGGGGCCAAGCGCTGCTGCAGGGACCGAAAGAGCGCGCACACCCAGGCCAACCAGGGCCAAAGCTTCGACCGGCCTGCCCGCTGCCTCGCCACATATGGTTACCGGCACCCCATAATGTTCGGCGCGCCGCACAATGTGGCTGACAAAGGAAAGCACTGCGGGGCTGAGGAAATCGTAGCGGTCGGCGACGCGCGCGTTACCCCGATCGGCGGCGAATAAAAACTGCAGCAGATCGTTGGTGCCCACCGAAAGGAAATCAACAACAGGAAAAAGGGCATCAAGCTGCCATCCAAGCGAGGGCACTTCCAGCATACACCCCACGCTGACGGCAGTGGGTTGCTCATAACCGCGGTCCTGGCGCCAATCCAATTCCCGGTCCACCAATTCGCGCGCACGAATAAATTCGTCGACTTCCGAGACCATGGGGAACATGAGCCGCAATTCACGGCCCGCCGCCGCTGCAAGCATGGCGCGGATCTGATAACGAAGCAGGCCCGGCCGATCGAGAGCAAAGCGTAGCGCCCGCCAACCCATGGCCGGGTTTTCTTCTTCCGCCGCTTGCAGATACGGCAAGATTTTATCCCCGCCCAAATCGAGCGTACGGAAGATAACCGACTTACCTTCCGCGGCGTCCATAACCTCCGCATACAAATCAGTTTGCGCGGTCAGGCGCGGGAAAGTGCGCGAGATCATGAATTGCAGTTCCGTGCGAAAAAGCCCGATGCCGTCTGCGCCCGTCTCCGCTAAATGCGGTAAGTCATAAAGCAGCCCGGCATTCATCATCAGGCCTATCGGCACGCCATCCATTGTTTCAGCTGGAACATCCCGTAGAGCTTCAAATTTGGCGCGGCGCTCTTCCGAAAGGGTGAGTTTTTGATTGAAGGCGGCGGTCAGTTGATCCTGAGGCCGGATGTGAACTTCACCAAGCTCCGCATCCACAATAACTGTGTCCCCCCAGCCCACTTGTTCGGCAATATCAGCAAGGCCCCCCAACATGGGAATGCTGAGGGCGCGCGCCACAATGGCCACGTGAGATGAAGCGGTGCCTTCTTCAACCAATACCCCGGCCAATTTGGTGTGATCATAATCGAGCAGGTCAGCAGGGCCCATGTGGTGCGCGATCAAAACGATCTTGTCTTTGATTTCAGCTTCAAGACCAGCGCGCCCTGTAAGATGCCGCAAAAGCCGGTTAGCAAGATCATCAAGGTCCGAATAGCGCTCGCGCACATACCGGTCTCGGTGGCGCATCATTTTTGCGCGGGTTTCGTTCTGGACCCGCTCCACAGCAGCTTCGGCGGTAAGGCCCGAGCGAACAGCCTCTTTCAAGCGCGCAAGCCACCCCTTGTCATGGGCGAACATGCGATAGGTTTGCATCACCTCGAGGGGGGTCCCCTCAAAGATGGGGTCATCGCGGCGCATGGTCTGATCAATGGATTTGCGCAGTGCCGTCACTGCCCCATCAAGGCGGGCAAGTTCGCTTTCCGCGTCCTCGGCAATCAACTTGGTAATGCGCACGCGCGGTTCGTGCAGAACGGCAACGCCGGTCGCAATCCCCGGCGCCAAGGTAATGCCTTCAAGGGTTAGGGGCAGATCGGGCTGGGCTGCTGTTCCTTCCGCGCCCCGCATTTCAAGAAATTCCGCCGCGGCAAGCATTTCAGCGAGCACCATGGCAACGGTTTCAAGCGCCTCGACGTCTTCTTCCGCATACTGACGCTCAATCTGGTTTTGCACCACAAGAACCCCGCGCGGCCGACCACCGCGCAAAATCGGAACGCCAAGAAACGACTTGAACGGGTCTTCGCCGGTTTCAGGCCTATAGGCAAAATTTGGGTGCGCAGGGGCATCGGTCAGATTAAGCGGGCGCGCGACACTTGCGACAGTCCCCACAAGCCCTTCGCCAACCCGGAGCCGCGTGTTGTGCACCGCGTTAGGGTTCAGGCCGATGGTGGCGGCGAGTTCCAACAACTCGTCAGCGCGCAACACATAGATAGAACACACCTCGGCGGCCATGCTGTCGCCCACAAGCCGCACCACCCGGTCAAGCCGGGCCTGCGCGCCAGCACGCTGCGCCAATACCTCGCGAAGCGCGCGAAGCAGAGCACGCGGCGTTTTTGGCGCGGCAATTGTCATGCCGTCTCCAGGCCGTAAGCATCATGAAGCGCCTGCACGGCGCGCTCGGTCTCACTGGATTCGATCAGCACACTGATTTTGATCTCGGAGGTGGATATCACTTGGATGTTGATGCCGACCTTGGCCAAGGTCTCAAACATGGTGCGCGCAACGCCTGCGTGACTGCGCATGCCAATGCCCACCACTGATACTTTTGCAACGCCGGTTTCGGAAACCACCTTGCGGCATTTGATACCATCGAGCGCGTCGACGGCGCTTTCAAGATCGGCCTTGCCCACGGTGAAGGTAAGGTCGGTCACGCGCCCATCTTCAGAGATGTTTTGCACGATCATATCGACGTTGATATTGGCCTCGGCCAGGGTTCCGAAAATCTTGCTCGCCACGCCGGGTTCATCGGCAACGCCCAGAAGCGTAATCTTCGCTTCGTCGCGGCTATAGGCAATTCCGGTGACAACATGTTTTTCCACAATCTCATCCTCACTGCACACCAATGTGCCCGGTTCGGGGTGGGCCGGGTCGGCAAAACTCAAAACTACGCGCAAGGGAACGCCGTGAACCATGGCCAACTCGACGGAGCGCGTCTGAAGCACTTTGGCGCCTTGGCTCGCCAGCTCCAGCATTTCCTCATAGGCAATGCGGTCCAACTTGCGCGCGCCGGCCACCATGCGCGGATCGGTGGTATAGACGCCGTCCACATCGGTATAGATATCACATCGCGCACCAAGGGCGGCGGCAAGGCCTACGGCGCTGGTGTCCGATCCGCCTCGTCCCAGGGTCGTGGTGCGGCCATCGGGGCCAAGGCCCTGAAATCCGGGGATGACGGCAATTTGGCGGTTTTCTGCCCAGCCTGCCTCGATCCCGGATGTTTCAATTTCTGCGATTCGTGCCCTGGAATGGTGCGGCGAGGTGCGGATCGGCAGCTGCCAACTGGCCCAGGATCGCGCCGAAAGGCCCATGCCCTGGAGCGCCATGGCAAGAAGACCCGTGGTGACCTGTTCGCCCGCCGCCACAACGGTATCGTATTCGGCAGGATCAGGGCGCACAGCACTTTCCGCCGTTAGGGCCACAAGGCGGTTGGTTTCCCCCGCCATGGCCGAAACCACCACGGCAACATCGTGGCCCGCGTCCCATTCACGCTTCACATGGGCGGCCACTCTGCGGATGCAGGCAACATCGGCGACGGAAGTCCCGCCAAATTTCATGACCAGCCGCGCCACTTTGTCCGCCTCAAATCCTTGTTCGCGCTTTGCCTTAGAGACCGAAAGCGCCATATTCGTGACCAAAGCCCGGGAAGGCCCGGGTCCGCCGCTCATGTTTAAGCGTGAGAGCCGGGTTTTTGCAATGCGGGAAAGAATGCCATGAGCGACACGGCCACAGCGGAAGGCCTCACCGTCGACGCGAGCGAGGTGGAGAAGTTCTCAAAGATCGCAGCGGAATGGTGGGATCCCACGGGCAATTTTGCGCCCCTGCACAAATTCAATCCGGTGCGCTTGAGTTTTTTGCGTGATCAGTTCTGTGCCCACTTTGGTCGCGATGCTAAATTGCGTTCGCCCTTCGATGGATTAAAGCTCATCGATATTGGCTGCGGCGGTGGGCTTTTGTCCGAACCCATGGCGCGCATGGGCGCCGAGGTTTTGGGCGTTGATGCTTCTGCCGCAAATGTCAAAACCGCAACCGTTCACGCTGAAGAAACCGGCACCCCTGTCACTTATCGCCATGGCACGGCAGAAGATGTGCTGGCTGAGGGCAAGGGCTTTGACATCGTCCTCAATATGGAAGTGGTGGAACATGTGGCCGATGTGCCCGCGTTCCTGCAAGCTTCAGCGGGCCTTGTCGCGCCGGGCGGCATTATGGTGATCGCCACATTAAACCGGACGGCACGGGCCTATGCGCTTGCTGTTGTTGGGGCCGAATATGTTCTGCGTTGGCTGCCCCGCGGGACCCATGACGTCCGCAAATTTGTGAAACCGTCCGAAGTGCGCGATGCGCTGGTGGGCACGGGCGTCAACATAGAACCGCCCATCGGGGTTTCCTACAATCCGCTTTCCGGCGAATGGAAACTTTCAGGCGACACGGGCGTTAATTACATGATCGTCGCGCGGCGACCTGCCTAGTTCGCTTTTTCTGGGTCTTCGGGCAGCGGCGCCACGTCAATGCCTTCTTCCATCAGATCGCGCGCTTCTTCCGGCGTCGCCTCACCGTAAATATTGCGGTCGTCGGATTCGCCATAGTGAATACGCCGCGCTTCATCGGAAAACTTATCACCCACATAATCAAAGTTCTGTTCCACATGTTCGCGCGCCTTCTTGACCGCCTTTACATATTGCGTCCGGACTTTGCGAATATCCTCGGCCTTATCCTGCCGCCCCTTATGCGTTTTGATGGCCCCTTTGGTGGCCACGTTCGGCGCCATGATGGCTTTTGAGATCGCGCGCGAATTACACACCGGGCACGCAACCTTGCGGGCGGCACGCTGTTCGTCATAGGCGGCGGACGAGCCGAACCAGCCTTCGAACTCGTGCTCGTTTTTGCACTGGAGCTGATAGAGGATCATCGGTCCTGGCCCACATAAATGCGTCTCATAAAGAATATAGGTGGGGGATTTGCGCTTTCTTGGCAAGTCCTGGCGCACTAAGCGCCGCGGCCCGTTGAAAGTGCGGGGATTTGCGCGCGCACGTCCTTAACCCTTGCCGGGTCGATTTCCGCCATCACGATACCTATGTCCGTGCCGCCATCAGCCAACACTTCGCCCCAAGGATCAATGATCAAAGAATGACCAAAGGTTTTGCGGCCACAGTCGTGATTGCCGGTTTGTGCCGGCGCAATAACAAATGAACCGGTCTCAATTGCGCGAGCCCGCAACAGAATATGCCAATGGGCCTCCCCCGTCTGACGCGTAAAGGCGGCGGGGCAGGTAATGAATTCCGCACCGCTCTGCGCCAACTCCCGATAGAGATAGGGAAAGCGCAAGTCGTAACAGATCGATAGCCCGATGCGCCCCCAGGGAAGGTTTGCGATGGCAACCGCCGTCCCCGCTTCATAGACGGAACTTTCGCGATAACTTTCCCCGCCGGGCAGGTCCACATCGAACATGTGGATCTTGTCATAATGCGCAGCAATGGTGCCGTCCGGTGCAAGCAGAAACGAGCGGTTTGCAACTTTGTCTTCGCCCACACGGATGATCAGCGAGCCGATGAGCAGCCATTTGTGTAGTTCTTTTGCCAGATCGCGAAACGCTTGAAGCCCGGGGTCTTCTGCTTGGCGGTGAACTTTGCGAAAGCGTTCGTCGTTGTCGAGCAACAAAAGGTTCGTGTTCTCAGGCGTTGCGATGAAGTCCGCGCCCTGCCCCGCTGCCTCGCGGATCAACGCGCTGGCCGCCTTGATATTGGCGTCCATGTCCGAACTGCTGGTCAGCTGTACGCAGGCGGCGGTAAAGGGGCGCGAGGTCATGCGACGACTTCTTCCGCTAATTTCGGATCAAGTTCGCCGTGGTGATCAAGCGTGAAAAGCTCGTCGCATCCGCCGATATGCACCCCGTTGATGAAGATTTGCGGCACCGTGTGATGGCCGTGGGCGCGGTCCACCATCTCGTCCCGCGCGCCGCTGGTGGTAAAAATATTGATTTCTTCAAACACCACGTTTTTCGATTGAAGAAGCTGTTTTGCCCGGGTGCTGTAACCGCAAAAAGGCGAGGTATAGATTTCAACTTTGGCCATGGGGCTCTCTAACTGAATTTATTTCACTAAGGCTTTCGCAAATAGAGCGGCGTTGCAATGGGTCAATTGGACCGCAATCAACCAGGCCGTACCACCCGCGCAAGCGTTAAGACATAGATGCGCGCCGCGCCCGCACGTTTCAAGGTGCGCGCACAAGCCTCAACCGTTGCGCCTGTGGTCATCACGTCATCCACAACAAGGACGCTGCGGCCCTTAATGCGGCTCTCGTATCCAGGCCGAATGCGGAAGGCCCCGGCAACGTTATGACGGCGTCGGCGGCTGGTAAGGCCGCCCTGGCTTGGGGTTCGCCGCACACGCTCCAGGATCATGGGGTCGGTGGGAATGCCTGTTCCCTCGCCAAGTGCCAGCGCCAACATGGCCGCCTGATTATAAAGCCGCGAGAGCAGCCGCAAGCGGTGCAGCGGCACGGCGGTTACAATATCAATCTCGCTCAGAAAATCAGCGCCCGCACGCCCCAGCCAATTACCAAAGGCGCCGACGCCTTCGTGCCGATCGGCATGTTTGAGCCGCAAAATGAGGCCCTTTGAAGCATCGTTGTAGCGCATGACCGCGCGCGCTCTTTCGTACGCCGGGGCATCGCGGCTGCATGATCCGCAAAGGGCGCCATCAAGCTCAGGCGTTTCGAAGGGAAGACCGCACGTATTGCACGAGGGGCCATCAAGAAAATCGACCTCAGCCCAGCATTTACCGCAAAGGTGACCGGGCTCAATGACCGGCGCCTGACAAGAAAGACATTGCGGCGGTAACACAAGATCGAGCGTCACGCGGCCTGCGCGCGTGAGACCCGGCAAAAGGTCACGCTGCGCAAACTCGGATATGCGGCTTAATTGATCCTGCATCGGGGCTTGGTTGCCTTTGCCTCTCGCTCTGCCATATTGCCGAGCATGGCAGAGCACGACACCCAAGACAAACGGAGCGGGCCTTTGGTCTTTGACCGCCAACTTGTGGCCATGCGCCGGGCCCGGTCCCTGCCCCAACTGGCGGATCATGATTTTCTGCATGCCCATGTGGCTGTTGAGCTATCGGACCGTCTGATGGCCGTGCAACGCGATTTCAAAACAGCCGCCGATATTGGCGCGCGATCAGGACAGTTTGCCAAAACAGAAGCAGCAAATTCCCTCGACAGGTTATTTGGCCTCGATCTTATCGCCCCCACGCGGAAAACAGCTCACGCGGGTTTTGTCATTGCCGATGAAGAACGCTTGCCTCTGGCCGAAGAGGCTTTGAATCTGATCGTGGCACCGCTTTGCCTTCACTTGGTGAATGATTTGCCTGGGGTGCTGACCCAGATCCGCCGCGCCTTAAAACCTGACGGACTTTTTCTGGGAACCTTGTTTGGTGGTGAAACCCTCACCGAATTACGGCAAGCCCTGATGGAAGCAGAAATTGAAACCACAGGCGGCGCTTCCCCGCACGTGGCCCCCGCAGTGGACATTCGTGATGCAGGGGCTCTTTTGCAACGAGCGGGATTTGCCATACCAGTAGCTGATTCAGATGTGCTGACCATCCGCTATGACAGCGCACTTCATTTGATGGCGGATCTAAGCGGTATGGGGGAGACGAACGTGCTCTGCGACCGGCATCGCCGGTTCATGCGGCGCGCGACACTGCAACGCGCCATGCAGATCTATCAAGGCCGCTTTGCCGATCCTGATGGCCGCGTACGCGCGAGCTTTGAAGTCTTGTATCTTTCGGGATGGGCGCCGCACGAAAATCAGCAGCAACCCTTAAGGCCGGGCAGCGCCAAAGCGCGTCTGGCCGACGCACTTGGCACAAAAGAATTACCCGCAGGCGATGGTCTGACTGACTAGGCCAGGCCGGACGACACGTCGCCATAAGTTCCGGTAAGCGCACCGGCGATAATTACAACGGACGCAACAATAACAATAGAAATAATGCCGGCGATAAGCGCGTATTCAATCGCGGTAGCGCCATCTTCATCATCCCACCAAGCGGTTAGTAACTGGACCATCGATCAACTCCTATAATAGGTCGCACAAATGTGCGATCAGCGGCATATCCGCCGGCGGCATGTCAAAATCGCGAAGCTCGTTGGCACGTACCCAACGGATCGCCTGATGTTCGATCGCAAGTGGCGTGCCAGTCCATTTTCTGCACACATAAAGCGGCATCAACAAATCGAACTCCTCGTAACGATGAGAGCCAAAAGTCAGCGGCGCGAGACAAGCCGTTTCAGTGCTTATGTCGAGCTCTTCCTTCAACTCCCGTATTAACGCGCCCTCTAGCGTTTCACCGGGCTCCAACTTGCCCCCCGGAAACTCCCAAAGTCCCGCCATCGCTTTATCTTCAGGGCGCTGAGCGATCAAAACACGACCATCAGCATCCAGAAGGGCGCAGGCAACGACGATGAGCAATTCACGCGTCATACGGGTCCAATCATGCCTAAAAAAGGTTAATTCCGACTTGGCAAAAGTAGTTAAAATTTTCGTATCATCTTGATGGTCAGCGGTGCTTATTCCCGCTCCACAGCAAAGCCTGCCTCGCGCATCAGATTAAGTACACCCTGTTCACCTGGCACATGTGCGGCACCCACGGCGACAAAGTACGTTCCTGGGCTCACCATCAGCGTGGTTAGTTCCTGAGCCCAGGTTTCATTGCGCCGAAGAATGATCACTTCATAAATCTCAGGAAAATCGGCTTCCAACGATCCGTTGGCAAGTTCGTCCACGCGCTCCATGTCTCCGGCGATCCAGGCCGCTAACAGATCATCAACCAACTGCTGGCCCTCGTCGGCATGGACAACACTTTCAACAAGAAGTTGAATTTGAACATCAACAGATAGGTCGGCAAAAAATTCTATTTGCTCGTCGACCGTTTCAAAGAAACGGCGTTCAATCCCCGAACCGTTCAGACTGAAATAGAGCGAAAAGTCGACTCCGGCTGTCGGGCTTAGCCCGGACTCTGCTGCGGACAACACCGACAGAGTGATTGACGCCAACCATGGTTGCAGGGGTTGGATGATCTCGATCGGAAGTCCCCGCTCTTGGACATATTCCGTCACGCGCTTCCAATCATCCTCTGGAACAATCTCGGAAAGCAATTCGCCCTCGGGCAGCAAACCATGCTCCATCACCGCAGCCTGCATGGCACTTTGATCGGTGGAATAGGCATCAGCTTCAAAATAGACTGCATCAGCTTCGCGTAATGCAGTATCGATCACTTCGCTGCGCCATTGCGCGTTGGGATCAAGCAGGTGAACCGTTCCCAAAAGATAGATCGTCGTATCGTCATCACTGATTCGGAACAACGCTGGTTCCGCATGTACCGTCGCCAGAAACCCAAGCAAGGTGAGGGCACTAATAATCACGATACGAACTATCTTCATGACTAAATTACCTTGAGGTTCGGGAAATGGAATAAAGAAGAATCTTTCTGCGGCCGCCCCGGTCCGGATACTCGCGCACTTCGGTTCGTTCCAACCCATAGCCGCAACGTTCCAGAACGCGACAAGAACTCTTGTTGTCCTTAAAAACCACCGCTTCAATCCGCAAAAGACCCAGCGCGTTGAGCCCAAACCCGGTCAGCGCTTCAACCGCCTCACTGCCATATCCCTGTCCCCAATAGGGACGTCCGAGCCAATAGCCGACCTCGCCGACGTGCCCACCAGCTTCAGGTAATACGGTCAGGGCGACGGATCCGATCAGTTCATCGCCATCCGGCCGTGTGATGGCAAAGGCGAACTGCCGCCCCGCGAGGTGGCGCCGCCGGACACGGGCGATCCAGGTCAGCGCGGAACGTTCGTCATAAGGATGGGGAACGGTGGAGGCCTGCTTGACGACTTCCCATTCGCTCAATAACGCGGCCATGGTTTTGGCATCACGGTCTTCCATGGGGCGAAGCACCAGCTGGGCGGTGAAAAGCCTTGAGGTGTCTTCATCCTCCAGGACATTTGAATGGGTCACACATCAGCTCCGGTAATCGGCATTGATGGCAATGTAGCGCTGGGTCAGATCACAGGTCCAGATGGTAGACGCACCGCGCCCCACGCCCACGTCCACTTCGATACATATTTCTTTTTCTTTCATACTCGCTGCGGCCTCGGATTCCACGTAATCCGGGTCAACTTGGCCCTTTCTGGCCACTGACAAATCATTAAGTACGATTTTCAATTTGTCGCGATCCGCAGCCTCCCCGGCCTTGCCCACGGCCATGACAATGCGCCCCCAGTTGGGGTCTTCCCCCGCAATAGCGGTTTTCACCAGCGGCGAATTGGCAATGGACATGGCGATGGTGCGCGCCGCCGAGGTGCTGGCAGCGCCTGAGACCACAATCTTCACCAGCTTTGTGGCGCCTTCGCCATCACGCACGACCTGCAAGGCAAGGTCCCGCATCAAATCATGAAGTTTTCGCCGGAAATCTGTCAGGCGCCGGTCGCCGGCCCCGGTGATGGGGCGTTCCAGCTGCGCCTGGCCGGTCGCAAAACAAAGAACCGTGTCGCTGGTTGAGGTATCACTGTCCACCGTGATGGCATTGAAGCTATCGCGCGCGCCCAGCAACAAAAGCGACTGAAGCACATGTGCGGGAACCGCCGCATCGGTGAAAATAAAGCCCAGCATGGTCGCCATATCCGGTGCGATCATGCCCGATCCTTTGGCGATGCCATTGATCTTGACCTCTACCCCGTCGATTTTTGCGGTGCGCGTTGCCCCTTTGGGAAATGTATCCGTGGTGACGATCGCTTCAGCGGCGGCACTCCACGCGCGGGGTGAGGTGCCGCGCACCATTGAGGGAAGACGCGAAGTGATTTTGTTCACCGGCAGGGTTTCCCCGATCACGCCTGTCGAGGCAAGAAACACGTCGCGGCGGCGGCATCCGGCGGCTTTGGCTGCGGTACTGGCGATCTCCTTTACCGCGTCATCACCAGCCTTACCGGTAAAGGCGTTCGCATTCCCGGCGTTCACAACCAAGATGCCGGCCTCTGGATTTTCGTTTGATATCGCCTTGCGGCACCAGACGACGGGTGCAGCGGCAGTTTTGGATTGGGTAAAAATGCCCGCGACCGTGGTCCCCGGCGCGAAATGCGCAATCATCAGATCGCGGCGCCTTCGGTATTTCACGCCAGAGGCGACAGCCCCCAAGCGCACCCCGGCAATGGTTGGCATGTGGGGGAAATCAACGGCAAGGGGGGAGCGCTTGTTGTGCGCGGCGCGGCGCTTTGCAGCAGCTTTCTTAGCGCTCTTGCGCTTGGGGGCGGGTTTGGACGCCGCGGCGTTGGGTTCAGAACGGCGCAATCCTGCGCCTTTCAGCAGGGCTGAGAGTGGATCCAGCGCATGTTGCAAGCTCGCCGCTTTGCCCGTCGCTGCGCGATCGGTTGCCTTGCCGCTGCCTTGGGGCCGTCTTGCCATCTCGCTTAACCCTGTTTGTTGAAGGCCCCATGTCGAGCAGCCTTGGCTGATAATACCCGATTATCGCCTAAGCGATTGACCCACGTGCGGTTTTTGAATGCTTCCGCGCGGTTGTGACCCAAGCTCCTCTCGTTGACAAGGGGGGGTGGCGACCTTATGTCTGCCGCCGTATTAGGCCGGTTTCGGGGCAATTGCGTTCACAATCGCCGGCCAGGGAACGCTCCTGAAAATCCAGGTATGATTTACGGGACATTTGGGCGTTTGCCAGACTAAGTGAGGAAAGGGCACCCGCATGGCCGGTCTCGGTTCGATCGCCAAGAAAATCTTCGGTGACGCTAATCAAAGGCGACTAAAGCCTCTGTTGCGCCGCGTCGAGGCGATAAACGCCCTGGAGCCTGAATTCGAGCCCCTCTCAGACGAAGAACTTCGCGCCAAGACGGACGAGTTCAAAGCGCGCCTTGCCGAAGGCGAAACGCTCGACGATTTGCTGGAAGAAGCTTTTGCCACCGTACGCGAGGCTGCCAAGCGCAGTCTTGGTCAGCGCCATTACGATGTGCAGCTTATGGGCGGCATGGTGCTTCATGACGGCAAGATTGCCGAAATGAAAACCGGTGAAGGCAAAACGCTTGTGGCCACCCTTGCCGTCTATCTGAACGCCCTCGAAGGCAGGGGCGTGCATGTGGTGACGGTGAACGATTATCTTGCCAGCCGCGACGCAGACTGGATGGGCCAGGTTTATCGCTTCCTTGGGCTGAAGGTCGGTTGCGTCATTCCAGGCCTTGCCGATGATGAACGCCGCGAGGCCTACGCCGCTGACGTGACCTATGCCACCAATAACGAGCTCGGCTTCGATTACCTTCGCGACAACATGAAATACAAGCTCAGCGATATGGTGCAGCGGCCCCACAGCTTCGCCGTCGTCGACGAAGTGGACTCTATCCTGATCGATGAGGCGCGGACGCCACTGATCATCTCTGGGCCTTCTGACGATAACTCCGAGCTCTACCGCATCATTGATGCGTTGATCCCCAAGCTCGACGAAGAACACTTCGAAATCGACGAAAAAGCGCGCCAGATCACCCTGACCGAAGCCGGCAATGAGCGCGTCGAAGTGCTCGTCCGTGAAATCGATGACGCCCGCATTGCCGAAGACCCCGAAACGCCCCTGATCTTCCAGGGCGACAGCATGTATGACATTACCAATGTCTCGCTTGTCCACCACGTGAACCAAGCGCTGCGTGCGCACAAGATTTTCCAGCGCGATCGCGACTACATTGTCAAACAGGGCCGCATCATCATCATCGACGAATTTACCGGCCGCATGATGGAGGGCCGCCGCTATTCAGACGGGCTGCATCAGGCGCTTGAGGCAAAAGAAGGTGTGAAAGTTCACCCCGAAAACCAAACATTCGCTTCGATCACTTTCCAGAATTATTTCCGGCTATATGAAAAGCTGTCCGGCATGACCGGTACGGCCCTGACCGAAGAAGGTGAATTCGACGAGATCTATGGCCTTGCGGTCATGGAGATCCCCACCAACCGCCCGATCCAGCGGATAGATGAAGATGATGAAGTCTATCGAACTACGGATGAAAAATTCACCGCCATCATTGAGCTGATCGAGGATTGCAACAAACGCGGACAACCCATTTTGGTGGGGACGGTCTCCATTGAAAAGTCCGAGGACCTCGCAACACGGCTCAAAAAGAAAAAGATCCCGCACAAGGTCCTGAACGCACGGTATCACGAGCAGGAAGCCCAGATCGTAGCGGAAGCAGGTGTTCCCGGTGCCGTAACCATCGCCACCAACATGGCAGGCCGAGGCACCGACATCCAACTCGGCGGCACCTTAGAAATGCGCATTTGGAACGAGGCCGAATCCATTAAGGACGAAGCCGCACGCGCAAAGAAGATCGAAGAGATCAAGGCCGACATCGAGGTCAAAAAACAAAAGGCTATCGAAGCGGGTGGACTTTACGTGGTTGGAACCGAACGGCACGAAAGTCGCCGCATCGACAACCAATTGCGCGGACGGACGGGCCGTCAGGGCGACCCCGGCGGATCGAAGTTCTTCTTATCACTCGGCGATGACTTGATGCGCATTTTCGGGTCGGACCGCATGGACGGTGTACTGCAACGGCTGGGCCTTCAAGAAGGCGAGGCCATTGTTCATCCCTGGATCAACAGCGCGCTGGAAAAGGCGCAGCAAAAAGTTGAAGAACGCAACTTTGACATTCGGAAAAATCTGCTGAAATACGACAACGTCATGAATGATCAGCGCAAAGCCATCTTCGAGCAGCGCATTGAGATGATGATGACAGAGGATCTGTCGGACGTTATCAACGACATGCGCCATCAGGTGGTTGATGATTTGGTGGAAACACATATTCCGCCCAAGGCCTATGCCGAACAATGGGATGCAGAGGGTCTTGAAAACGAAGTCGAGCGGATCTTGGGCGAGCGGCTTCCGGTTCAGGATTGGGCCAAGGAAGAAGGCATCGCTGATGAAGAAATTCGCGAACGCCTCAACGATTTATTTGACAAGAAGATGGCGCAAAAGGCGGCCAATCTGGGCCCCGAACTTTTGCGCCGTGTTGAAAAATCTCTACTGCTGCAAAACTTGGATGGTGATTGGCGCGAACATCTTGCCATGCTTGACCACTTGCGCCAGGCCGTTGCCGTGCGCGGGCTTGCGCAGCGCGACCCGCTGAGTGAGTACAAGACCGAAGCCTTTGAACTGTTCGATCACTTGCTCACTAACTTGCGGATGACGGTCACCCAGCAACTTCTGCGCATTGAAGTCAGCATGGAAGCCCCGCCTGAACCCGGTGAGATAAAACGGCCGCTCAAGGAAAGCCATACCAACCCGCTAACCGGCGAAAATGAAATGGCACCAGCAAGCGGGATCAAGCATCCGGCGCAACGCCCTGCGCCAGCGACGCAAAGCCCGCGCCCGGATATTGTGGTTGACCCTAACAATCCAGAGACCTGGGGTAAGATCCCGCGCAACGCGCCCTGCCCTTGCGGCTCAGGCAAGAAATACAAGCATTGCCATGGCGCAGCTCAGGCCCAGGCTTAGCCTGCCCTTACGGCACATTTGACCCGCGCGATCCTTTGCCTAGTCTGCCGCCTGCAGACATTAGGAAAGGTGCGTCATGCCCACGCCGCTCACCATCAATATCGCTCAGGAAAAGATTGATCGCATCATCGCCCGCGTTCGCGATGCGGCTTGGCCCAAGGCGCCCGCAGGCAAAGAGGCGCCTGCAGGCAAGGAGGCACCAGCGAATGGCGGATGGGCCTACGGCACAAACTTGGATTACATGAAAGAATTCGCCGCCTATTGGGCGAACGAGTTTAACTGGCGCAAAGCGGAAGCTGCCCTTAACGCCTTTCCGCAATATACTGCGCCGGTAACAGTTGACGATGAAACTCTTGAACTTCATTTCTATCACGTGAAATCAAACCGCGATGACGCAACGCCGCTAATCCTGTCGCACGGATGGCCCGGGTCGGTGTTCGAGTTTCTGCATTTAATTGAGCCGCTGACAAATCCGCCGAAGGGCGAGCCTGCCTTCCATGTCGTGGTGCCGTCCCTGCCCGGTTACGGCTTTAGCCAAGCCCTGGCGAACCCCATCAGCCCCCGTCATATTGGCGCTTACTTCAGTATGCTGATGACTGAGGTGTTGGGATATGAGCGCTTTATGGCGCAAGGGGGCGATTGGGGCGGCGCGATAACCGCAGGGATGGCGCTTGATTGCCCCGCCTGCGCGGCCATCCATCTCAATATTTTGGCTTGGTGGTCGCCGGGCGTTGGCCCTGAAACCGACGAAGAAAAAGCCCATGCGGAAAAAGCAAATGCACTTGAATTTTTTGAAGGCGCCTATTTCCGGATACAAGCCGCCAAGCCCCTGTCCTTGGGCTATGCTCTTGAAGACAGCCCCATCGGCTTTGCCGCCTGGGTGATTGAAAAATGGAATACCTGGTCCCACACGGACGGCGATAATGTCGAAAGCGCCTACACCAAAGACCAGATGCTCACCAACATCATGATCTATTTGGTAACGGACACGGTGGGAACCGCGCTATGGCCTTATCGCGGCATCATAGAAGATGCCTTCGGCGGTGCGATTGAACCGGGCACACGCGTTGAGATACCCACGGCCATCGCAAACTTTCCCTTCGAGTTGCCGCTTTACACCTTCCCGCCCCGTAGTCAGGTCGAGAGAAGTTACAATATTGTTCAGTGGACGGATTTTGAGGCAGGCGGGCATTTTGCTGCCATGGAACAACCAGACGCATTGGTGGCGGATATCAGGAAGTTTGCGAAGGCTGTGACCTAAGCGGTTCCTTCAACCCGGCCGATGGCAAGGAATTTGTCCTGACGCTGGCGCTTAAGGTCCTGCGGCGAAAGGCCGGTCATCGCCTTGATGGCCTCTTCGATGGTATCGCCGGTTTCGTCCATCACCGTAAGGGGGCTGCGATGAGCGCCGCCAATGGGTTCATCAATGATGCCGTCGATCACCTTGTGTTCCAGTAAATCCTGGGCCGTCAATTTCATGGCCGCCGCCGCGTCTTTCGACTTGGCTGAGTCGTGCCAAAGAATGGAGGCGCAGCCTTCAGGCGAGATTACCGAATAAATGGAATGTTCCAGCATATAGACCTTGTTCGCGGTCGCGATTGCCACCGCGCCGCCGGACCCGCCTTCGCCGATGATTACCGAGACCATGGGAACGCCCAGTTGAAGGCATTTTTCAGTGGAGCGAGCGATAGCTTCGGCTTGCCCGCGTTCTTCAGCGCTGATGCCGGGGTACGCACCGGCGGTATCAACGAGGGAGATGACCGGCAACTCAAAGCGTTCGGCCATATCCATAAGGCGCACGGCCTTGCGATAGCCTTCGGGCATGGCCATGCCGAAATTATGTTTGAGGCGGCTTTCGGTGTCCGCGCCCTTTTCATGACCGATCACAACCACCGAGCGCCCCCGGAAACGGCCAAGGCCCCCTTGGATCGCTTCGTCTTGCCCGTAAAGCCGGTCACCAGCGAGGGGCGTGAAATCTTCGATCAAATGCTTGGCGTAATCTGCAAAATGCGGGCGGCGCGGATGGCGCGCCACTTGGGTCTTTTGCCAGGGGTTCAGTTTTGAATAAGTGTCTCGCAACAGCGAAGATGACTTGGCTTCAAGCTTTTGCACTTCTTCGCTGATATCCATGGAACTATCTTCCACGGCCATCTGACGAAGCTCCTGCACCTTGCCTTCGAGCTCAGCAATCTGCTTTTCAAAATCTAAATACGTTTGCGTCGACATGTCGTTTCCCCTGGGACCGGACTGAGCCGAATTCGCGTCTATTTTCCGCGCGCTTCGATCTGCTCCATTTTCTTAACGATCCCCTCCGCCTGGCGGATTGAGGCCGCGTCAATCAGCATGCCGCCCAATGTGGCAGCACCAAGGCCCTTTTCCTCTGCTTCCTTCATGGCAGCAAGGATATCGCGCGCCCGCTCTACCTCTTTTTTCGGGGGCGTGTAAATGGCGTTGGCGAGCGGGACCTGTTTGGGATGAATGGCCCATTTGCCTTCACAACCCATAACTGCTGTGCGCATGGCTTGATTATTAAATCCATCATCGTCGTTAAAATTTCCAAACGGGCCATCGATTGGCGTGATGCCGTGGGCCCGCGCCGCCGCCACAATGCGCGATAGGGTGTAGTGCCACATATCGCCCCAATGGCTTTGCCGATTGCCGTCCTCATCAGGGTCCGTCAACACTGTGTAGTCCGCATTAGAGCCACCAATATTCGTAGTGCGCATGCCGGTTGAAGCCGCATAATCCGCCGCACCAAAATGCATGGTCTGCAGACGCGGGCTGGCTGCCGCGATCTCGTTGATATTCTCAATCCCCATGGCGCTTTCAATAATGACCTCAAAGGCCAGTTTCTTCTTGCGCGCCGTCGCCCATTCACATTGAGAAACCAACATATCAATAGCGTAAAGATCCGCGCCCACGCCCACCTTAGGCACCATGATCGCGTCAAGGCGTTCACCGCCCTGTTCCATCAGGTCAATCACATCGCGATAACAGAAGTGCGTATCAAGTCCGTTGATCCGTACTGTGACGAGTTTATCGCCCCAATCCACATCGTTGAGGGCACCGATAATATTCTTCCGCGCCTGGGGCTTGTCACCTACAGCCACCGCATCTTCCAGATCCATGCAGATCACATCCGCTTCGCTTTTTGCGGCTTTTTCAAAAAAGTCTGGGCGAGAGCCGGGAACGAAAAGTTTGGAACGATAGAGCCGGTTCATGCGCGGCTCATGGCGGGTGAAGCTCATCTGGGGCATCCTTCAGATCAATTTGCGGACGACCGTAAGCTCCGGGTGCTGGTCGCGTCAACGGCGCCCATTCACCTCTGATTGCGCTTCCGTTGCGCAAGGGGATGATGCTCATTCACGAGCTGCTTCAGGCGCTCGTCCAAGACATGGGTATAGATTTGCGTGGTGGAAATTTCGGCATGGCCGAGCATCTGCTGCACGGCGCGTAAATCCGCCCCATGGCTGAGCAGATGCGTGGCAAAGGCGTGGCGCAGCACATGAGGGCTGACCTTTTTTGGGTCGAGCCCCGCTTCAAGGGCAAGCTCTTTCAATAGTTGCGCAACCCGGTGCCGGGTCAGGTGACCTTCCTTGCCCCGACTGGGAAACAGAAAAGGTGAGCCATCTTGCGGCCCTTTGGTGAAGCGTTCGCGTATACTGAGATAGTCCTCAAGCGCCTCGCGCGCCCGTTCCGCCACGGGCACCAGGCGTTCACGGCCGCCTTTGCCCTTGACCATGATCAGGCGCGGATCGCCGCCCACCGCCGATAGTGGCAATGTCACGAGTTCTGATATGCGCAGGCCCGAGGCGTAGAGCAGCTCGACGATGGCAAGAAGGCGCTTGCCCTCTGCATCCTTGCCCGATCGCGCTTGCGCCGCCTCAAGCAGCGCATCCACATCCGCCTCGCTGAGCGCCTTGGGCAGGCGCTGCTTTGCGCCGGGACCTTTCAGGCCCAGGCAGGGATCATCCTCACGCCATCCATCCGTATAAAGAAATTTGTGAAATTGTTTGAGGGTCGAAAGCCGCCGTGCGCGGGTGGAAGGGGCAAGCCCCGCATCATCAAGACTGGCAAGATAGGTGCGGACCAGATCAGCACTTGCCGCATCCATGGCGGTTTTCTTGGAATTCAGAAAACCTGCAAAATCGCGAAGGTCGCGGGCATAGGCCTCGAGGGTGTTTTTCGATGCGCCCCGTTCCGCGCTGACCATTTCCAAAAATGCCTCGACGGCAGCAAGATCGCGCGCGGCGCTCACTCGACATCTTCCAGGGCAAACCCCAGCATGGCTTCCGCGGCAAGGGCCCGGGCATCACCCGCCAGGCCCACTTCGCGCAAGGCGCGGATTGCTGCTGCCAGGGCTGCGGGGTGGGCCTCGCGCGGGCCACCTGGTCCGATCGCCACCAGCGCATAGCCGACGGTTTCGCCGATCCGGCCCGCGAAGACTGCCTCTTGCAAATTTGCCATCACTGCCGGCGTCGGGGGCGTTCCGGTAAGCTCATTTGCGTAAGTGCTGAGCCGCTCGCGCACCTCTGCTGGGATCGCATATCCCATGGCGTCAAACCACATAAGCTGCGCTGTGAGGCGGTGGTGTGGGTAATCGCCAAGGTCAGCCTGTTCCAACCAGCGCAGGGCGTGGTCGGGCCAAAAGGCAAACCGTTCGGACGGCGCAGCCATGGCAAGAGCTGCGTGCAATGACTGAACGCTGCTGGAATCCGGCTTCCCGTTACGACTATAGATATCAAACCAGTCATAGGCTTGGGCGAGGTCGCCATCCGCGAGCGTCACGATGGCAAACTTATGGGACGCCCAGGAAAGAACTTCTTCGGGGCGCATGTCACGTACCGCCCGGCCCAGCGCGGCAGCGTACGGAAGGCCCATTTCGGTTGCCGCTGCAGGGCTTAATGCGGCGGAAAGCGTTTCGGCACGGGTGCCGGGGATCGTATCCACGGTCAGCGCTTCGGCAAAAAGCGCGCGCGCATTCGCGGAATTTGTACGGGCGGCAGCGGTTAGTTGTTCGGTGCGACGGTCTCGCTCAAAGGGGGCGACATCGCGGTAAACACCCAAAAGCTCAGCTGAGAAAAGCGCCCCGGAAAGTGCGGCGGCCTCCCCCGCCTGGAGGCGAAACGCAAGGCCGTCCTCACCATACCAGCCTGGATCGAGCGCCATGATCCGCACAATGGACAGCGATTGCGCACCCATGCGCGAGGCCGGCGGCACAATGTTGATATCTCGCATCAACGCCAGATGCATGGCGCTGAGCGGTTGATCCAATAAGCCATCAAGGGAGATTGTTTCGTTGCCGGTCATGCGCTCCAGAAGGGCTTGAAAAAGTTCGTCCTCGTCACCGGTGTCATAGAGCAAATCGGCGGTCAGGCGCGCGGCAGGCACAAGGCCCTGATTGGCGAAGCAATAGGCGCGCAGTTTCATCCAAAACGGCACCTCGCTTTCCATGCGCTGCGCCGTAGCATTGCTGCATGCTTCCATGCCCCCGCCACGTAAGAGGATCGTTTCTGCACGGAGGATCTGAATATTAGGATCGCCTTCAAGCTGTGTCGCCTGATCGATCAGGGTCGGAACCGCGTTTATTAATCCCGCATCCAATGCGCGTGCCAGCCGCAATTCAATAATTTGATCACCGCCGCGTGCGTCAGCTGGCGGCCGCGTCGCCGTCAAAAGCAAGCGCCGCACAAGATTGCCCATGGCCCGGGACGGCGCGCCCACAGGGATCTGATTAAGAAGGATCTGTGCCTGGGTCGTGGAGGTCCCGGCCCAAATTTCACCGCCAAGCCCTTCCGCACCGCTGAGGGTCCCCACCGTTGGGGCGCGGCTGGAGATAACCCCAACTTCAATCCCCAGATTTCGCGCACCTGGCCGCGAAGGAACGGTTTGCGGGATGGTTTCGTCCGTTGTGGCCGCTGGTTCGTCTTCGCTGGCCCCAGGGAGCTGCACCGGCGCACCAATATCGTCTTGCGCGCGTGCCGGCAAAGCCGCGGCAACAAGCAGCACAAGAAGCAATGCAAAAAGGCCGTTAACCCGGGAAGCGGTCATTTGAGATAACTTCCTCGCGTTCGGTCTGGGGCGGTTCCATGGTGTTCGCGATATAAAGCAGCGCGCCCACGCCGCCGAGCAGCAGCACGAGAACAATGCCGATTATCGCGGCTGGGTTTTTCATGTTTTCCCCTGAATTCGTAGCGTGATTGCCCCAAGGGCGACTTTCAGGCCGCCGCAAACCCGAAGTCTGCCCCTCAAATGCGACAAAAATCAGGTCCCACAGGGTAGATCGGCCTTCTTTTACTTGCCGCTGCCATGAGAGATAAACTATTGGTGAGTGCGGTGCAAAATAACCGGAGGCCCCTATTGAGCGCGGATGAAAAGCGCGAACCCCTTGATCTCGACCCTGAGGTCCTGAAGCGTATTCGCAAGCAGTCCATCGTGCTCGTGGGGCTCATGGGGGCCGGCAAGACGACCGTGGGCCGCCGTTTGGCCACAGCGCTGAATATGCCGTTTATGGACGCTGACCATGAAATCGAAGAAGCGGCGGGACTGAGTGTTGCCGAAATCTTCGAAAAATATGGCGAAGACCAATTCCGCGATGGTGAACGAAAAGTTATCGCTCGGCTGATCGAAGGCGAACCTTGCGTGCTGGCCACAGGGGGCGGCGCCTTCATGAATAATGAAACCCGCGCCTTGATCAAAAAAACCGCTGTCTCGGTCTGGCTTAAGGCGGAGTTGGAACTCCTGCTTGAGCGGGTTCTGCGCCGCGATACCCGGCCGCTGCTCAAGACCGGTGATCCGCGCGACATTTTGGGGCGGCTGATGGATGAACGCTATCCTGTCTACAGCGAAGCGAGTGTTGTGGTGGAATCGGGCGAGGGCCCCCACACTCGCGTTGTTGGCGCCATCATCGAAGGGCTTGCAAATTGGCACGGCCAGGAAGAAGCCGGATCATGACCCCCGTCTCCCAAACCATTCAGGTTGAGTTGGGCGAGCGCACCTACGATATTATCATAGGGCCCGGCGCACTGGGTAATCTCGGCAAAATGCTGGCCCCAATTTTGGCGCGGCCCTTCACCGTTATCGTGACCGACGAAAACGTCGCCCAGCATCATCTCGTCAATGCACAAAAGGCGCTGAAGGCAGAAGGCATCTTATCTGAAGCCATCACTCTTCCTGCGGGTGAGGGAACTAAATCCTTTGCCGAACTTGAACGGCTCACCGCGCGCCTACTGAATCTCGGCGTTGAGCGGCAAGACGTAATCATTGCGCTGGGTGGCGGGGTGATCGGTGATTTGACCGGCTTTGCCGCTGCAATTTTGCGCCGCGGCGTGCGCTTTGTGCAGGTGCCAACGACACTATTGTCTCAGGTCGATTCTTCCGTAGGCGGAAAAACGGCGATCAATGTGGCCCAAGGCAAGAACCTGATCGGTGCGTTTTATCAGCCCACCCTTGTCGTTGCGGATGTCGATTTGCTCGACACATTACCCAAGCGCCAACTTCTTGCGGGTTATGCCGAAGTTGTAAAATATGGCGCCCTTGGCGATGAAGCGTTCTTTGCCTGGCTTGAGGAAAACGGCAGTGCATTGCTTGATGGTGGCGATAATAGTGCGCCCTTGCGCGCCGAAGCGGTGGCGCAAACCTGCCGCGCCAAAGCCGCGATCGTCGAACGGGATGAACGGGAGACGGGCGAGCGGGCGCTCTTAAATCTTGGTCACACCTTTGGCCATGCCTTAGAGGCGGCCACTGGGTATTCCGATCGTCTGCTGCACGGCGAAGGGGTCGCCATTGGCATGGGGCTGGCCTTTGATCTTTCCGCGGCGCTCGGGCATGCCAGGCCTGAAGACGCCGCACGGCTGCGCGCGCATCTCAGCGCTGTGGGCTTGCCCGCGAACCTAAGTGATATCGAAGGTGCGCCCCTTAGTGCGACCGAGCTCATGTCTCACATGATGCAGGACAAGAAAGTTACGGGCGGCAAGTTCAATTTAGTGCTCGCCCGCGGCATTGGCGCTGCCTTTGTCGAACAAGACGTTCCCGGCAACGCCATCCGGGACTTGCTTATTCAATCCGGCGCAACCCAATCAGGGAACTGACCTATGACTGTGATCGACCGGCTTTTATTGCCGGAAAGTCTCTTCACTCTCGGCGCGATATTTTTGCTGCTGCTGTTTTCGGCCTTCTTTTCAGGATCGGAGACGGCGCTGACGGCATCTTCACGCGCCACCATGCACAGACTTCAGGAAGATGGCAGCGCCGCAGCGGCGCGCGTCAATCGCCTTAAAGAACGTCCCGAACGGTTGATCGGGGCGATATTGCTAGGCAACAACCTGGTCAATATTTTTGCTTCGGCACTTGCGACCGCCTTGTTCCTGAACCTTTTCGGTGAGATGGGGGTGGCGATTGCCACGTTATTCATGACCCTTGTCGTCCTGATCTTTGCGGAGATTTTGCCCAAGACCATCGCCATCGCCCGCACCAATCGCCTCGCCATGAATGTGGCACCGGCGGTTTCGCTGTTCGTTGTCATTTTCGCGCCGGTGGTGGATGTGATCCAGATCGGCGTACGCCGTCTGGTGCATCTGTTCGGTGTCGATATTGCTGCGGGCGAGGAAGTTCTGTCCGCGCACGAGCGTTTGCGCGGGGAAATCGAGCTCCACCACAAAGAAGGTGAAGTGGTCAAAGGGCACCGAGACATGCTGGGCGGCATCTTGGATCTTCAGGAACTTGAGGTCGCGGATGTCATGATCCACCGCAAGTCGTTGGAGATGATCGATGCGGGCCAGCCAAATGACGTAATTGTTCAGGAGGTTTTAAAAAGCGCGCACACACGCCTGCCCCTGTGGCGGGAAGAGCCTGAAAATATTATCGGCGTCTTACACCAAAAGGATTTGCTTCGTGCCCTCAACCGAACTGGTTGGGACGCCAGCAAGCTTGACGTGGACGCCGTCGCCAATGAGCCGTGGTTTGTACCGGAAACCACAGAGCTCAACGATCAGCTCAATGCCTTTCTTCGGGAACGCACGCACTTTGCCTTGGTGGTTGATGAATATGGCGTGCTCATGGGCCTCGTGACGCTTGAAGATATTCTGGAAGAAATTGTCGGCGACATCCGCGACGAATACGATCTCGCCGTTACCGGCGTTCGGCCCCAAGCCGACGGCAGCTTCAATGTAGATGGCTCGGTCCCTATTCGCGATCTCAACCGGGCCCTGGATTGGGACCTGCCGGACGAAGAAGCCACTACAATCGCCGGCTTGGTGATCCATGAAGCCCAAACCATCCCCGAACCGGGGCAGGTCTTTGCCTTTTATGGCTACAAATTCGAAATCCTGCGGCGGCACCGTAATCAGGTCACCGCTCTGCGCATTATCGCGCCGCGCCCGAAACCCGACGAGGACGATTAGCGGATCCGTTAACTGGCCTCCTCAGGCGTCCGTGCGGCGATGGAAAGGGCATGGATGGGACCTGTCAGTTCCTCTGCCAGCGCCTCGTTGATCGCCCGCTGACGGGCGAGCCGTGACTTGCCTTCAAAGCCCTGGGCCACGATTTCCACGCGGAAGTGACTTTCGCCGCCCTCGCGATAGCCCGCATGGCCACGGTGTTTTTCGCTTTGATCGATGACTTCCAATGATTGCGGCGCAAAGGCTGCTTCAAGCTTGCGGCGGATTGTCTCGGTAAGCTGACCCATCGGTGTTAACGACTTTCTTTGTTTAAAGGCGACGCAGCTAATTGTTTTGTTGCGCGGCACAATGCATACTGCCCGGCTATGTCAGACAACTACGAATATAAGCCCCCTTTGGGATTTGACATCCGTGTCAAAAAAGGACGGGCCAAGAGCCGCGAAGAAAAGCGGGCCACGCATCATTGTGAGTGGGCCGGGTGCGATCGTCCAGCCCCCCACCGGGCGCCGAAAACGCCTGGGCGCCTCAATGACTACCGCTGGTTCTGCCAAACCCATGCGCGTGAGTACAATCGCGCCTGGAACTTCTTTGAAGATATGAGCGACGAGGAAGTAGCGGAGTATCAAGCCGCCACACTCGTGGGTGATCGTCCTACCTGGACCATGAGCACCAATGCCCGAGACAAAAATGGCAAGAGCAGGCCGCCAGCATCATTTGTTCCCGGCAAGTCAAAGCCGCGCGACCGGACCGACATGGGCGGCGCTTCGGACCCCTATGGGTTTGTAGGCGATGGCAAGGAGCGCGCCGAGCCCGAGCAGCGCCATGTACCCAAACTTCAGAAAAAGGCGCTTGAGACGCTCCACCTGGAAGAACGCGCCACAATGGACGATGTGCGCCAGCGCTATAAAGAGCTGGTCAAGCGCTTCCACCCTGATGCCAACGGCGGTGACCGGGGGGCTGAGGACCGCTTGCGAGAGGTCATCAACGCCTATAGGACATTGCGGGCAGCGAACTTCCGCTAGGGCAGTCTTTGATCCACCCTTCCAGTTTGCTAAAGCAGATCAATATCCATACGGCGGGCGCCGCGCTGATGCGGCAAGACCGGCCTTATCAATTGGCTGAAGGTTACGGACGGTAGGACATGAGCGAGCAAGCAAACGGACAAATGCGGCTTCCCGATATTACGGTATCGGCGGCACAGGTTTTTGGTGTCGATATCGATATGCAGGTGCCGGCCTTTTCCCAAGCCGACGAACATGTCCCCGATATTGACGAGGCCTACCGCTTTGATCGGGAAACCACTCTGGCGCTGCTGGCGGGCTTTGCCTACAACCGCCGCGTGATGGTCCAGGGCTATCACGGCACGGGGAAATCCACCCATGTGGAACAAGTTGCCGCGCGCCTGAACTGGCCCTGCATTCGCGTGAACCTGGACAGCCACATCAGCCGGATTGATTTGATCGGTAAAGACGCCATCGTTCTGAAAGACGGCAAACAAATTACTGAATTCCGCGAAGGGATTTTGCCCTGGGCGCTCCAGCACCCCACTGCCCTCGTCTTTGACGAATACGATGCGGGCCGCCCGGACGTGATGTTTGTGATCCAACGCGTCTTGGAAGTGCAAGGCAAGATGACCTTGCTTGACCAAAACCGCGTGATCCACCCCCATCCAGCCTTCCGTTTGTTTTCTACAACCAACACCGTGGGCTTGGGCGATACCACCGGTCTTTATCACGGCACGCAACAAATCAACCAAGGTCAGATGGACCGTTGGAATATCGTCACCACACTGAATTATCTGGAGCACGATGCCGAGACGAGTATCGTGCTGGCCAAATGCACCGCCTTCGACGATGAAGAAGGCCGCGAGACAATCTCAAACATGGTGCGGGTTGCCGATCTTACGCGGTCGGCATTCATCAACGGCGATATTTCCACGGTAATGAGCCCACGGACGGTGCTCACCTGGGCCGAAAATGCGGAGATTTTTGGCGACGTTGCCTTTGCCTTCCGCGTCACGTTCCTCAACAAGTGCGATGAGCTGGAACGGCCAACGGTGGCCGAATTCTATCAGCGCTGCTTTGGCGAGGAGCTGCCTGAATCGGCGGGGAATATTCTCGCCTCCTGAGGACAATCTGATGGTGGACCTCACAAGTGAAGAACGGCAGGAAGCGGTCGAGAGCTTTAAGCGCGCGATCGAGGAAGCCGTGCGCACCATCGCTGAAGAACCCGAGCTGACCGTCAGCTTCGGCACTGAGCCACCGGGCGCGACTGGCGATCAGGTGCGCCTCCCGCCCCTTACCCCTGACATGACCGCCGACGGCGTTACCAATATGCGCGGCGAAGCGGACGCCGTTGCCCTGCGCATCGCCCATCACGACGAACGTATTCACATGGGCCATCAACCAAGCGGCAATCAAGCCAAGCCGATCTATGACGCGGTGGAAACTGCGCGGGTGGAATGCCTCGGCGCCCAGCAAATGAAAGGCGTGGGCGCGAACTTGCGGGCGCGGCTTGAAAAACAATGTATTGAGCGCGGGTATGGTGAGATGACCTCCCGCGATGATGCGCCCCTGGCCGAGGCCGTTGGCCTGATGGTCCGAGAGCGCGTTCTGGGACAAAAACCGCCCGCCGCCGCCCGCGCCATGGTCGATACCTGGCGTTCGTGGATCGAAGAAAAAGCTGGCAAGCGGCTCGATCAGCTGCGCGGCATTGTTGAAGACCAGGAAGCCTTTGCCGAACTGACTTTGGACCTTATTCGTGATCTCGACCTTGGCGAAGAGCTTGGCGAGAAAAGCGAGGAGCAAGATCAGTCCGAAGAAAATGAAATGGGCGACGGGGAAAATTCCAGCGACAACGACGAGCAGCAGGAAACCGAAGGTCAGACCACAGAGCAAATGGACGCCGGCGAGGAAGATCAAGACGGCGAAACCATTGAGCTAGACGCTGATGACATGCCCGATGATACCGAGGCCGAAGATTTGAGCGATGGGGACATGCCTTGGCGCAACCCTGATGCTCAGCCCGACAGCCCGCATGATCCGCCCTACAAGGTGTTCACCAGTCAGTTCGATGAAATGATCGACGCCGATGACCTTTGCGATCCTGAAGAACTGACCCGTCTGCGCGCCTATCTGGATCAACAGTTGCGCACCTTGCAAGGGGTGGTATCGCGCCTTGCAAACCGCCTGCAGCGACGCCTTCTGGCCCAACAAAACCGCTCGTGGGACTTTGACCTTGAAGAAGGCGTGTTGGATGCCGCGCGGCTTTCCCGCGTATTGACCGATCCTCTCTATCCCCTTTCCTTCAAGATGGAACAGGATATGGAATTCCGCGACACGGTGGTAACGCTGCTGCTCGACAATTCCGGTTCCATGCGCGGTCGTCCCATTACGGTGGCGGCCATGTGCGCCGATATCCTTGCCCGCACCCTGGAACGTTGCGCGGTGAAAGTGGAGATTCTGGGTTTCACCACGCGTGCCTGGAAGGGCGGCGCCTCCCGCGAAGAATGGCTCGCGGCGGGCAAACCGCCCAAGCCCGGGCGGCTCAATGACTTGCGCCATATTGTCTACAAAGGCGCGGACGCCCCTTGGCGGCGGGCGCGGCGCAATTTGGGTCTGATGATGCGCGAAGGGCTTTTGAAGGAAAACATCGACGGTGAAGCGCTTTTATGGGCGCACAATCGCCTGATGGCACGGCCCGAACAACGGCGCATTCTGATGGTGATCTCGGACGGCGCGCCGGTGGACGATTCAACTCTGTCGGTCAATTCTGGCAATTACCTTGAGCGCCATTTGCGCGATACGATCGCCTATATTGAGAACAAGTCATCGGTGGAGCTGCTTGCCATTGGCATTGGCCACGACGTAACGCGCTATTACAAACGCGCGGTCACAATCGTCGATGCGGAACAATTGGGCGGCGCCATGACGGATCAGCTCGCAGAAATGTTTGAAGATGAAAGCGCGGACAGAGGCTCTCGCCGCAAACGCAAAGCAAAAAGCCCGGCCCCCAATGGCAATGCGACCCCGCGCAAAACCAGCTTGCAAGCCGTGCGAGCCGCAGGGCGGAGCTAATGCGTAAGCTTCTGATCATACTTGTTGCGTTTATCACCCTGCCCCAGGCAGCCCTTGCCCAGCCTGCCATTGCCGAGCCCATTGACGTTGCCACCTTTGCCGTTGATTTGCGCCCGCGTGATCCGGACCAAACCAACGTAGGACGCCTTCAATATCTGGGTGGGATCGTGTTGCGGGCGGACGATCGGCGCTTTGGCGGTATCTCAGGTCTACGCTTTGTTGATGACGACACGCGGCTTTTAGCCGTTAGCGACCGGGGAAACTGGATTACCTTCCGACCGACAATTGAACACACGCGATTGGTTGGAGCGAGCGAAGTGTTGCTGTGGCCAATTTTGAGCGCCAGCGGCAATCCGGTTGAAGCGCCTCATTATGATGCCGAAAGCCTGACATTCATTGGCGATACGGCCTATATTGGGTTTGAACGGGTGCACCGCATTGACGCATTTAGTACGCCTTTGAGTGGAGCCAATCCGCACCCGGACAGTTTCAGAGACGCCGCAGCTTTTGGGACGCGCGAAAACAATGGCGGCCTTGAAGGGCTGACCACCCTGTCTGGGGGCCGTCTGCTTGGCATCGTAGAAGCCGCGAGTGAGGACAGCACCTTCGATGGCTGGATCATGGACGACGAGGGGCACACCGAAGGTCTTGCCCTGTTCGCGCAAGACCCGTTTAGCCTGACCGACATTGCGACGCTTCCGAACGGCGATGTGATCACCCTGGAACGGCGCTTTTCGGCCCTCAGCGGCGTGGGGGCACGGTTAAGGCTTATCCCGGCAAGCCGCATTTCCCCCGGCGCACTTTTGGATGGCGAAGTGCTGGCTGAATTGGGCGCGGGTTACACGGTGGATAATATGGAAGGGCTCGCGGTGCGCGAAACGGGCGGCCGCACAGAGATCTTCATCATCTCGGACGACAACCAAAACCCGCTTCAGCGCACCATTTTGATGGCGTTTGAGCTTTTGCCCGAATAGTGCGCCGTGTCATCGCAATCCAGGCAACGACGACAAGTTAATTCCAACCAATGCCCAAGGCGGGCAGTTACTCCGCACACAAAAACGAACAACTGCGGCGGCCCTCATCGCACCGCATGACGGATGAGGATACTTGTGTCCAAGCGCCATTCGGCGTCACGGAACAGGTGGCCGAATTGGTCCGTATGGAAATCACAGGTTCAACCACATCTGAACGGTAGTGGCAAAGAATGCTGCCCAAGGGTGCCACCGAGGCAAAAAGAAATTCCGTTGCCGGAACGTCCAAGCCATAGTCTTGGCGGAAATCGCTTAATACATCATCCGTTGAACCGGGTTCAGTGGGTATAATCGTCGGCGTTGATGTAGAACCGGAGCCGGTAATGCCCCCAAGTCTAGGAACACGCATCACGGGACCGGAATAGCTTTCATGGAGCGCGTCCACATCAAGAACAATATGGGCGTTCACAAGTTCCGGGGCCGGACAAATATCCACGCGAACCGTGCTCGGCCGCTCTATAACCCCTTGGGCGAATACCGCCGTCCCAACAAAACTCAAAACTGCGGCGGCGATAAACATCCCCGCAGGCGCAAAGAGTATGCGTTTCATGTTGTTCTCCCGAGTTCAAAGTTTGGGCCCGGGCCGCCCCTAACCTATGCCCCGCCTAAGCCCGATGCAGGCTTGATCCTGCGACGTAGCATAGCATAGGGGATCATCATCACGATACCCACGCTGGCGAGCGCAACAAAGTGCATCCACAGCCACGATCCCCACGGCACATCAGCGCCTGCGTACCCAAAGGGATAGAAGATCAGCACAAAGACGAGTGGACCGATGAGCGCGGCGATAAGTGGCGCCTTCCACCATGGCACACCGCGTTGCCAGTCAAAAGCAAGGATGGCGGCGAGGTGACCAAAGAAGAGCCCGATCAAAAATGCGGACATAACTTTCGTCGGCATCAACGCGGCGCGCAATTCGGTAAAGCCATAAAGGCTTCCCGCAATGCCCAAAAAGAACAAAATCACGAGCCAGGCGAAAACCACGCGGCTTATGGCCATGCCAGGTCCATGGGCGCGGTTGGTGAGTGCGACTTGAAAGAATGCGAGGCCAAGGGTCAGGTGTCCAAGGCTCATCCACCAGGCGGGGTCAGCCGCGACGTTTTCGGTTTCCAGTGAAAACCAGACGGGGTTTTCCAGGAGATAGAAGCTGATCGTATAGGTCGCAACGAGAAAGATCGTCGGCACAATCAGACGCACAAAATCGATCAAAATGGCACGCAATTGCTGATCCCTTTTTATTGGCTCTACGCGCGGCTCAATCACCGTCATCACCATGGCGAACATCTCCCCAAATTCACGAACTGGGGACATCCACCCATTAACTATAGGCGATGGCCCCCATGCCCGAACAAGGGTGCAGGGGCCATGCCACGGCAAAGTGTATCGCAAGGGCAACGAAATGGCGGGCGCGCATGAAAAAAGCGAGCCCCAAGGGCCCGCTTTTTAGAAGAATATCTGGGATTGCGGCCTTAACGCCCGTTAGGCGGTAGCTGTTTCCGCTTTTAGGATTTCACGGCGCAGGCGCTGCATGCTGAGGGACAGATCCTCGCTGCGTGCCTTTTTGAGAAAAGCATCAAGCCCACCCACGTGATCGACGGAGCGAAGGGCATGGGCGCTAATCTTCGCCTTAACCGAACGGCTCAGCACGTCGCTGTGCAGGGTTACGTTGCAAAGGTTCGGCAAGAACCGGCGCTTTGTTTTATTCATGGCGTGACTGACATTGTTGCCAGCAACAGGACCTTTACCGGTCAGCTCGCAGCGGCGGGCCATCGGACATCTCCTTCGAGATTTGCTAAACACGTTGGCGGGCGCTGCCAGCTCTGGCGCACCCGCGAAGGCGCGCACCTATACTGGGGCCATCAGCCCCCGTCAAGACCGCCTTTTAGGGCTTCGACGGACCCATAAAACCAGCCAAAAGCGCGCGAGCCGCAGCAGGAGGCAAATCCTCCCCCTCGGCCACAGCTTTTTCGGCCTTTTTGAGCGCTTTTTTGAGCGTTTTCTCTGACATCAAGGCATCAACCAGACCTTCGCGAATTTCGCTCCAGAGCCAGGCTTTTGCCTGACCCGCGCGCAGGGTCTCCGCCTCCCCTGTTTCAGCCAGGGCCGCGCGAAAGGCATTGGCCCTTTCCCACACCTCTTCGATTCCCGTGCCTTCGAGAGCCGAGGCCATCATCACTTGCGAGGTCCAAGCGCGAAACTTGGGCTGGATCAAGCCCAGCGCGCCGGTGAAATTGGCAGCGGCAACGCGCGCCGGTTTCAGCAAGTCGCCATCGGCTTTGTTGATAATGATAAGATCAGCAAGTTCCATAATCCCGCGCTTAATGCCTTGCAGATCGTCCCCCCCGGCCGGGGCAAGCAACAAGCAGAACATGTCCACCATGTCGGCGACGGCGATCTCGGATTGGCCGACACCGACGGTTTCCACCAGCACTAGGTCATATCCCGCAGCTTCCGTTAGCAGCATGACCTCGCGCGTGCGGCGGGCAACGCCGCCCAATGTGCCGCCCGAGGGCGAGGGCCGAATGAATGCATTTGGGTTGCGGCTGAGCTTTTCCATGCGGGTCTTATCGCCCAGGATCGAGCCCCCGGACCGCACCGAGGAAGGATCGATCGCCAGCACCGCGACCTTGATCCCCTGCCCGGTCAAATAGGTGCCGAAACTTTCGATAAACGTGGATTTGCCCACACCAGGTGCGCCCGAGAGCCCAAGCCGCAAGGCCCGGCCCGTATCGGGAAGCAGCTCGGTCAGTAGCGCCTCACCAAGCCCGCGGTCCTCCGCCGCACCCGATTCGACCAATGTGATGGCCTTGGCAAGGGCACGGCGTTCGCCCGAACGAATGCGGGCGGCGAGATCTTTTAGGTCATCTAATGGGGCTGTGGACATAGGAAAAACATGCTGTGAATCGGTGAAAACCAGCCTAATCCGCCGCGCACAGCATTACCACAATCCGTTCAGCGCGCGTTCAGGCGCCCCCAGCAAGACTTACGCGCCTAGGGCAAGGGGGGACATGAAAACCCGCGCCAAAGCTTGGCGTCACCGGTGGGAAGGTCCATATGAAGAAAATGATGAAACGGAACATTTTCGCTCTGGCGGCGATCGTGGCAGCGGTTGGCACCGCTCAGGCTCAGGACATTACTGAGGCAGAAGCTGCAGCTTTTGCGCCGACCCCCGTGGAAGAACTCGCGGTAAATTACGACGTCAATATGGGCGGCTTTACCCTTGGCAGCGGGCAGCTCCGTGCTCAAATCATGGACACTGCATACGACGCGCAAATCTATATCCGTACTGCCGGGCTCGCCGATTGGCTGTTCAATTCACAATATGAGAATACCAGCAACGGCTCCTGGGTGGACGGCGACATTTTCCCCGCTGCATATAACTCCGATTTCAGGGGCCGCCGTGATGATGACTATCAAACAGTCCAAATCGGATATGACGAAACGACGCCGTTTTTGGTGGATTCCGATCCATCCTATGGACCCCGCCTGGAACGCTTCCCGGTAACCGAGGAACAGCGCGCAAATTCCTATGACCCGCTAAACGCCGCCATGCATCTGATCTCAGGCATGCCATTTACAGAAGAAGACCCTTGCGGGACGCGCATTCGCGTGTTCGACGGGCGCCGCCGTTACGATCTGGTGATGGAATATGTCGGCCGTGAAGACATTCGCGTGCGTCAAGGTGAAGTGTGGGATGGCGAAACGCTTGTTTGCCAATTGAATTACGAAGAAGTGGCGGGGTTCAAACCCCAACCTGAAGATGACGAGCTCCCCCGCCCGCCCATGACGCTTTACATCGCTGAATTGGACGAGGGTTATTTCGTTCCCGTTCGGGTGCGCGCACCGACGCCGCTTGGATCAATGGTCATGGCGGCGACGTTCGTGCGGGTACGGACTGTTATGCCGGAACCATCGGTGATTGATACTACCGATGTGACCTCTGCCGCGCCAGTAAACTAGGCCCGTTCTAGGCTGCTTTCTTACTTTTGCGGATGAGATCGAGCACTTCCAGGGCTGCCTTGGGGATGTTGGTGCCGGGGCCGAAGATGGCTGCGGCACCTGCCTTTTTGAGGAAGTCATAATCCTGTTGCGGAATGACGCCGCCGCAAATGATCAAGACATCATCTGCGCCTGCCGCTGCTAGCGCCTTCTTAAGCTCAGGCACAAGCGTTTTATGCCCGGCAGCCTGGCTTGAGACACCAATCACATGCACGTCCGCATCGATTGCATCTTGGGCGGCCTCTGCGGGCGTTTGGAACAGGGGTCCCACATCAACATCAAAACCGATGTCAGCAAAGGCTGTCGCGATCACCTTGGCGCCCCTGTCGTGGCCGTCCTGGCCAAGCTTGGCGACCATCAGGCGCGGGCGGCGGCCTTCTTCGCTTGCAAATTTTTCCACCTCCGCGCGGATTTCGGCAAAATCTTCATCACCTTCGTACACGGAACCATATACTCCTGAGATCGATCTGATTTCTGCGGCGTGGCGACCAAACACTTCTTCCATGGCGTCGGAAATTTCGCCCACACTAGCACGTGCCCGGGCGGCATCTACAGCGCGCGCAAGCAAGTTATTATCCCAGTTGGACGTTCCGGCGGCAGCTTCGGTGAGTGCTTTCAAGGCTGCTTCGACCGCTTGGGGATCACGTTCTGCCTTTACCCGATTGAGCCGCGTGATTTGCGCGTCGCGCACGGCGGTATTGTCCACTTCGCGAATTTCGAAGTCATCAACTTCCGTCGATTGGAATTTATTCACGCCAACGATTATCTCTTCACCCCGGTCAATGCGGGCCTGACGGCGCGCGGCGGCTTCTTCAATGCGCAATTTGGGGAAGCCGCTTTCGACAGCCTTCGTCATGCCGCCCATGCCTTCCACTTCATCGATCAGTTTTTTGGCTTCGGTGATAAGCGATTGGGTCAGCGCTTCCACATAATAAGATCCGCCCAAGGGATCGACGACATTGGTAACGCCCGTTTCATGATTGAGGATAAGCTGGGTATTTCGTGCAATCCGCGCTGATGTCTCGGTGGGCAGAGCAACCGCTTCGTCAAAAGAATTCGTATGCAGACTTTGCGTGCCGCCCAGCACCGCTGCCATGGCTTCAAATGCCGTGCGCACAACATTATTGTAAGCATCTTGCTCAGTGAGCGAGACCCCTGACGTCTGACAATGGGTGCGCAGCATTAATGAGCGCGGGTCCTTGGCGCCAAAGCCCATCATGACCTCGGCCCAGAGCGCTCGGGCTGCGCGGAGCTTCGCAATCTCCATAAAGAAGTTCATGCCAATGGCAAAGAAAAACGAAAGCCGGGGGGCAAACTTGTCCACCTCCAGGCCTTTATCGATGGCGGAGCGCACATATTCGATGCCATCGGCAATAGTAAAGGCGAGTTCCTGAACTTGCGTCGCGCCGGCTTCCTGCATGTGATAGCCGCTGATCGAGATCGAATTGTACCGCGGCATTTCCTTTGCTGTGTATTCGATGATGTCCGAGACAATACGCATGGAAGGTTCGGGCGGGTAAATATAAGTATTCCGTACCATGAACTCTTTTAAAATGTCGTTCTGAATGGTGCCCGAGAGTTGCTCAGGTGAAACACCTTGTTCTTCAGCGGCGACGATATAATTCGCCAATGTCGGGATCACGGCGCCATTCATGGTCATGGAAACCGACATCTTGTCGAGCGGAATGCCGTCAAAGAGGATCTTCATGTCCTCGACACTGTCGATGGCGACGCCTGCCTTGCCCACATCGCCAACAACCCGTTCGTGGTCGCTGTCATAACCCCGGTGCGTTGCCAGATCGAAGGCCACGGATAGGCCCATCTGCCCGGCGGCCAAATTCTTGCGATAAAAGGCATTTGATTCTTCGGCGGTGGAAAAGCCAGCGTACTGCCGCACCGTCCAAGGGCGGCCCGCAAACATGGTCGCCTTGACCCCGCGTGTGTAAGGCGCAAAGCCGGGCAGCGTTTCCTCATAGCCCATGGCCTCGAGGTCTTGGCTTGTATAGAGCGGCTTGACGTGGATGCCTTCCGGCGTTGCCCAGGTCAACTCACCAAGGTCACGCCCCCGGAGCTCTTTCTCCGCCAGCTTTTTCCAATCATCAAGATCAGCCATGACCAAAGTCCTTCGCGCCTTATTGCGGCGCAATATCGCGGAAAGGCAAGACGCGGTCAAACGGAGCGAATTGCCCCTACGACCGTTTGAAGCGCTCGCTGATATCGCCAGAAAAAGCTACCGCCGTCATGGCGCCGCCTACGATCGCCGTAAGAACCACCATCCCAATGGTGAGCTGGGTGAGGTCTTCCGGTCGCGGCCAAACGCCCAGATAGGCCACGGCTACGAAGGTGAGCAACAAGGCCGCCAAGATAAACCGTGACGGATTCCAGAAGAAAAAGAGGAAGCCATGAAGCACCATGATGATGCCAAATCCCACGGCAGTGGGGGTTAGAAATATCCCGCCATCCACCTGTTGCACCTGAATATCGTCAAATGTGAAGCCCAGCAGGGCATTTATCGCACTGATCAAAAAGCTGAAAAGCACCAAAAGCCGAAATTGATTTGGATGCATGAATCTGCACCTCCCCCGTCGTTCCCCGTCACGCCTAAGCGCCAAGGACACTATAGACCGGGGGCGAAATTGGGGCCAGCCGGGACAAAGCGCAGCAAAACCTTGCACAATGACCCCTGAAAGTGGCACACCTCGCCTCGATGAGGCCTCGATGGCGAGGCAAGCGGCAACGCGAGACGCGGGCACACGACTACAGATGAATGAACAAACCTCAGGGCGTACAAGTCCGAGCCAGCGGGTCACCGCGGTTTTGGGTCCGACCAATACCGGCAAAACCCATTATGCGGTAACGCGCATGCTCGCCTATGAGACGGGCATGATCGGCTTGCCGCTGCGCCTGCTCGCGCGGGAAATCTATGACCGGGTGGTTGAGGAAAAGGGCGCAAGCGCCGTCGCGCTCATCACGGGCGAAGAAAAGATCGCACCGGAAAGCGCCACCTATTTCGTTTGCACCGTCGAATCCATGCCGATTGAAAGACAAGTCGACTTTGTCGCCGTTGATGAGATTCAACTCTGCGCCGATCTCGAACGTGGTCACGTCTTCACCGACCGCTTGCTCCATATGCGCGGTACCCACGAAACCTTGCTGCTGGGTTCTGAAACCATGCGCGGGCTGATCAAACAACTTTTGGGCGACGTCCATGTGATGACACGCTCGCGCTTTTCCGAACTGAAACATGCCGGCCCGAAAAAAGTCAGCCGCCTACCGCGGCGATCAGCTGTTGTCGCATTTTCTACCGAAGCTGTTTATGGGCTTGCCGAATTAATCCGCCGTCAACGCGGCGGCGCGGCGGTGGTGATGGGCGCGCTTTCCCCTCGCACCCGCAACGCGCAGGTGGCGCTTTACCAGAGTGGCGAAGTAGATTTCCTTGTGGCGACGGATGCCATCGGCATGGGCCTCAATATGGACGTGGACCACGTCGCTTTTGCCAGCCGCCAAAAATTCGATGGTCGGAACATGCGCGCGCTCAGACCCCATGAAGTAGGTCAGATCGCCGGACGCGCCGGGCGCTATACCGCCGACGGTACCTTTGGCACCACAGGCGACGCGGGCACATTCGAGCCTGAGCTCATTGAACAGATCGAAATGCACCGCTTCGACCCAGTGCGCGCGGCGCAGTGGCGCAGCAGCGATCTTTCCTTTTCAAGCATTCCAGCGTTGATCGACAGCCTTGAGACCGCGCCAAGTGGCAAAGCATTAATGCGTGCGCGGTCCTCAACCGATCTTGTGACGCTTGGGCGCCTTGTGACCGAGGCGGACGTTGCCGATACCACCGCAAGCGAAGATCAAGTGAGGCGGTTGTGGCAGATATGCCAGATTCCCGATTTCCGCAATATCTCCCCCGAAGAGCATGCACAGCTTCTCTTGTCCATCTTCCGTACCCTGAAGGATAACGAAGATCGCCTGCCGGATGATTTCTTGGAAGGACAGATCGCCCGCGTTGACAGCACCGAAGGCGATATCGATGCTCTAGCTCAGCGCATCGCCCATATCCGCACTTGGACTTTTGTGACCAACCGCGCAGGCTGGCTTTCCGATGCGTCCGCCTGGCAAGCGCGCACCCGCGAGGTGGAAGATAAACTCTCCGACGCACTGCACGAGGCGCTGACACAACGGTTCATCGACCGGCGCACGTCTGTGCTGATGAAACGCTTGCATCAGGACGAAGACCTTTCCGCCGAGATCGATAACGAGAGCGAAGTGACCATCGAGGGCGAATTTGTCGGGCGGTTGCACGGGTTCCGCTTTATCGCCGACCCGCGTGCACGCGGACTTGATGCCAAGGCCGTTGCCCGCGCTGCTGACAAAGCCGTGCGCGCCATGATGGCCGCCCGCGCTGAAGCGCTGCTCACCGCCCCTGATACGGCGTTTCGTCTAACCGACCACGGCCGCATCTGGTGGGAGGGCCATCCCATCGCGCGGCTAGAGAAGGGAAATGACACGCTTTCACCGCGCGTCATCGTAATCTCTGACGACCTTCTGGACACCACTTACCGTGACCGCATTGCGTTGCGTCTTTCCACATGGATGGAAAACAACGTCCAACGCATACTCGCACCACTCATTGCCTTGCGCGATGCGGCGACAGCAAAAGTTCCTGGTAATGGAACGGATGAGAGCGACGCGGCAGAATCCAAACCTAAAGAAGCGGTTGAAAATCTACCTGCTGCCGAAGCAATAACACCCGCACTTAAACCAAATGACCCCCGCGCCAAACCGGCTGCGCCCGCCGTTATTGGTGGGGCGGTGCCGCTAACTGGCCTTGCGCGCGGCATTGGTTTTCAGATGGTGGAACATTTCGGCGTGCTTGACCGGCGAATGAATGCAAAAAACGTCCGGGCGCTCGAGCAAACTGATCGCGCGCAACTGCGGCGCTTTGGCGTTCGCTTTGGAGAGTTCTCGCTTTTCATTCCCTCAATGTTGAAACCATCACCCGCAGAACTTCTGGCAATCCTTTGGGGCGTTCACAATGAACGCCACACCAATGAACCGCACCCAGAAGCGCCGGCCCCTGCCCTGCCCACGCCGGGGCTTACATCGGTAGTGCGCGATGCAGACCTGCCTGATGATTTTTATAATGCCGCCGGCTTTAGGGTTTGCGGCGCGCGCGCGGTGCGCATCGATATGCTCGAACGGCTTGGCCAACTCATCCGCGATGCCCGTACCCCAGATGACGCCAAACCCAAGCCGGAAAAGACCGAAAGCGAGCCCGCGTCCAAGCTTCAAGTAGAGATCAAGAAGAAGCACACAAAAGTCGCCGCCGCAAAGAGTGACGACGCAGCCAAGGTCGAAGGGCCAGCGGCGCCTGCAGAGGAAGCGCAAGCCGAACCTGCGCCGGCCGAACCTGCGCCAGCCGAAGCAATGGCCTCGGAGCCTGTTGTCGCGGTTGCGCCTGAGGAAAACCCGAAGCCAAAAATCCCAACCGGAATGTTTGAAGCGTCTGTCGACATGATGTCCATCGTTGGATGTTCAGGGGATGAATTTGAAGGCATATTGCGATCGCTTGGCTATAAAACCCACACCATCCGCGTGGAAGGCAGCGATGATTTAGGTGTCTGGCGCAATGCGCCGCGGCAAACACGCGGCGGCAAAAACCGGGGACCCGCGCGGGGCAAGCCGCAGCAAAGCCAACAGGGCGAAGCGCGCCCCGGTAAGGGCGCGCCGCGCAATGGCCAATCCAAAGGCAAGGGCGGCCCACGCAAAGGCAAACCTGGCGGTAAAGATGGCGGTAATCGCAATTTTCAGAGCCGCCCCCCACGCCGTGAGAAAAAGGCGGATCCGGATTCGCCCTTTGCCGTGCTCGCCGCGCTCAAGGATAACCTCAAGTCGTGAGCGTGAGCGGTCAGCCCCGCGACACCCAACGCGTCGATGCCTGGCTCTGGCATGCCCGCCTGTTTAAAACGCGCACGCTTGCTGCGGCTGTGGTCTCCGCCGGCAAAGTTCGCTTGACCCGGAACGAAGAAACCACACGGATCACCAAGTCTTCGCATGCCGTGCGTCCTGGTGACACGCTGACGTTTCCCAAGGCACGCCTGATCCGTATCGTGCGTATCCAAGCCCTTGCCACCCGGCGCGGCCCCGCCGCCGAGGCCCAAGCCCTTTACGAGGATTTGACCCCGCCACCACCGCCCAAAAAGGCGCGCGCACCCAAGCCAGCAGCGCGCGAACCCGGTACGGGACGCCCCACAAAGAAAGAGCGCCGAGCGCTTGATCATCTGCGCGGGGTTGACGATTTGGAGAAGAAGAAGCTTTAAGTGACAGCCGCTTGTGCCCCCGCTAAATCGTGTTGTGGAGGGCCATAGCCAGAGAAAGGCCTTGCGTATCGCCATGCTTGATCGATTGAAATCACTCTTTAACTCTGAAGCGCCTGCTCCGGATACCGGTGCAGCTGATACCCAGCTTGCCGCTGCAGTGCTGCTGGTGGACGCCGCCCGCGCCGATGCGGATTATACCGCAGAGGACAAAGCCCGCGTGGTGGCAATCCTGAAGACCCGCTTCCACCTTTCTGAAGACGAAGTGACGGAGCTTCTGGGCTTGGCCGAAGAGCGCGCCGAAGAAAGTGTCAACCTTCACCGCTTTACGTCATCTGTTAAGGACAAATGGTCCGAGGAAGATCGCGTTGGCCTTATTGAACTTCTGTGGGAAGTGGCTTATGCCGACGGCAAAATTCACGCCTATGAGGATCACTTGATCCGCCGCGTTGCGGGCCTTATCTACGTTACCGATCGCGATCGGGGTGAAGCGCGCAAACGAGTGGCCGAACGGCTCGGTCTCAGTTAGGCGTCAACGGACTCAGGGATTTTTGTCATGACCTATGTAGTGGTTGATGCCTGCATCAAGTGCAAATACATGGATTGCATCGAAGTTTGCCCCGTAGATTGCTTCTACGAGGGCGAAAACATGTTGGTGATCCACCCTGACGAATGCATCGATTGCGGGGTCTGCGAACCGGAATGCCCGGTCGAGGCCATCAAGCCTGATACCGAAGGCGATCTGGAATGGTGGGTGGAGATGAACCGGGAATATTCGGAGAAATGGCCCAATATCACCCTAAAAGGCGAACCCCCGGCCGATGCTGCGCAATACGATAACGAGACCGGTAAGTACAAAAAATACTTCACACCAAAGCCCGGCGACGGGGCCTAAAACCCAAGTCCTTCTGCCGTTTTTGCAGTGCAAAAGGCTCTACTTTCCAAAACACGCATTTTGTGCTAATTTTATTACACAACAGCTGCCCTCCATGAGGGCGCACCGCCCGTTTCCTCAAGCAGGGAAGCGGGCGTTGCCTTGCCAGCCGGTAGCTCTTGTTGGTCCGGAAAACCGCCGGATCCCTGGGATGGATGAAAGGTATCGGATTGGCCCGTTAAAGCCGCGTTGCCCCCTGGTTGGGGAAAGGGAGAGGGAAAAGGCCCATGATTTTGGGCAGACCGCTCACCCTGCACGGCTGCAACACCCGCATGCGAAGAAAGCCCCGAGGGGGCCAGCCGGCGGGATAAAGCTTGGATAATTGGCGAATGGGAGCGACCCGGATGAGCGGGTTAGCTAAAGGGCCCCTTCGTGCCGCAATAAGCGATTGAGAAGTGAATATGGCGACCAAAAAAGCAGCAGCAAAAACGAAGACCAAGACAAAAGTGAAAAGCGCGGCCAAGAGCTCCGTAACCCCCAAAACAAAAACAACCACGGCGGCCAAAAACGCCAAGAAAGCGGCCACCAAAAAACCTGCGGTGAAAAAAGCCGTAGCCAAAAAGCCCGTCGCCAAAAAGGCACCAGCTAAAAAACCTGTGGCCAAAAAACCAGTCGCGAAAAAAGCCGCCGTGGCCAAAGCAGCGCCCAAGCAGCAGCCCGCCAAAAAAGCAGCCCCTGTCGCTAAGGCGGAAGCGCCCAAGAAAAAGCTCCCCCCCGCTGCGCCGGTAAAGCCCGAATACAAGCGCAAAGAATACATCGTCTATCCCGCGCATGGTGTGGGCGAGATTACAGACATCGAAGAACGCGAAGTGGCCGGGACGAACCTGGCGCTTTATGTGATCACATTTGAAAAAGACAAGATGACGCTTCGAGTTCCGATCGCAAAAGCCAAGGCCGTCGGCATGCGCCGCGTGTCTGGTCCCGATGTGATTAGAAATGCCCTCACTACCCTTAAAGGCCGCGCGCGCATCAAACGCACCATGTGGTCTCGCCGGGCTCAGGAATATGAAGCCAAGATCAATTCAGGCGATCTTATTTCCATCGCCGAAGTGGTACGGGATCTTCACCGTGGTGAAGGCCAGCCGGAACAATCTTATTCCGAGCGGCAGCTCTATGAAGCCGCCATCGACCGCATGGCGCGCGAAGTGGCTGCGGCCGACGGCATCAACGAGGATGCTGCGGTGAAAAAGCTGGAGAGCGTTCTTCACAAGGACGCCGCCTAGCCGCGTCACAGGGCAGACATGCGTTACGGGGGATAACCTCAGACATCAAAGAGGGCCCGTGCGGGGATTACCGCTGCGGGCCCTTTGTTTTTGGGGCAAAACCGCCTCCGAAATAAACAGATCGAAACAGAAATAAACCGGTTGTGACCACTCTGAGTGCGGGCCAGCGCATTTTGCCCCTTTACTTGACTAATTTAGTCACCTATTTTTAGTTTAGAATACATCCAAGTCCAGGAATACACGCAATAGGCGCATTTCCTGCGATAACGACTGAAAGGCGATAAAAATGGCATTTGTCGACACGCCTGAAACGTTGAAGGCCAACCGCCGCTTCATCCGTTCAGCTATGAAGGCTCCGATCCTGGAAGCCGATCATGAGCATGACCTTGCCCGCCGTTGGCGCGAACATGATGACGAGCAAGCGCTGCACGAGCTGACCCAGGCCTATATGCGTTTGGTCATTTCCATGGCCACCAAATTTCGCAACTACGGCCTGCCCATGGGCGATTTGGTGCAAGAAGGCAATGTCGGTTTGATGCAAGCCGCGGCCCGGTTTGAGCCCGAGCGCGAAGTGCGCTTTTCAACCTACGCCAGTTGGTGGATCCGTTCATCCATGCAGGATTTCATTTTACGCAATTGGTCAATCGTCCGTACTGGGACGACCTCTGCTCAAAAGTCGCTGTTCTTTAACTTACGCCGCCTACGCGCCAAGATCGATGATCACGCCGGGGCGCAAATGACCAATGATCAGCGCGAACAAATCGCCAAGACCCTGCGCGTGCCGGTGCGCGACGTGGAACACATGGAAGGCCGTATGTCCGGCTCCGACCGTTCGCTAAACGCACCCGTGGGCGAAGATGGCGACGCACAAATGCAAGACCTTCTGCCAAGCGAAACCCGCGGCCCGGAAGACTTAGTGATCGAAGGGCATACCCAGGACAAACGCAAAGCCTGGATCACAAAGGCAATGGCAGCGCTAAATCCGCGCGAGATATTGATTATCAAGGAACGCAAACTCGCCGAAGAAACGGTCACCCTGGAATCCCTCGGCCAGCGCCTTGGCATTTCCAAGGAACGGGTGCGCCAGATCGAAAGCGCGGCCCTTGCCAAGCTCAAAAATGCGCTGCTTACAGAAGTGCCTGACCCGGTAGATGCCGGGCTTGTGGCCTAAAACAATCGCTAGTCCGACACGATTTTGACCAGTTGATCCCGGCGCAATGAATCGGTTTCCGTAAGCCCGTTGAGCGTGCGGAAGCGTTCGACGCGTAAATCGTCAAAGGCCATGCGCGCTGCAATGTCAGTTACGGTTTCCCGGCGCGCCACCTGCACCACATCGATATGAAGCGGCTGTTCGTTTACAGCTTCGTCTTCTGAAAGCCTGCGGAAGCTACTCATTGTGTCGACCCAGCCCCGGTCACTGAATGAGCGCCGATCGCGCGGCCCCGACATGATAAAGCGGAACACATTGTTATCGTCGCCTTCATAGGCCACCACAAAAACATCCTTGGTTTGCCGATTTTGGGTGATGGTTGCTCGCCCACTGGCGGCGCGCACGCCGTTCACACGAAATTCCTGCACATTGGAAATTTGCGCGTTCAGCTCTTGCGACATTTGGCCGGAGAGATAGCTGCCGAGATTGTTTTTCCGATTGCCGCCCAATTGAGCCATGTCGAAATTGATATTCGAGCCGTCTTCGTGAAAAGCCAAGACCGCGTCAGTACCATTTTGAATGGTGTAATCCTGCGGCACCTCATAGGAAAAGTGTAAATCCGGGTGGACAAAGCTCCGCCCACGGATGAACCCTTGATCGCTGTCGTCGCCATAAAGCATGCCATCGATCAGATTGAGGTAATTGTTGACGTTGCGGGGAACTTCGCCTTCTGCCACTCCGCGCTGTGCCGCACGGTCATAGACGTACTGCATACGGCCTTCGGTATTGGGGTGGGTCGAGAAAAACTCGATGGGCGGGGAATAAGATTGCGATCCCGCTAGCCGTTGGCCAAGTTCTTCGTTCAGCCGCATGCTTTGGAAAAAATCGTGAAGCGCGTATGGATCATACCCCGCGCGGTAAATATAACGAACGCCCAGCCGATCGGAATCTTGTTCCTGATCGCGGCTATAGCTCGATAACCCCAAATTGGCGGCGACGTTATAGCCGAGCATCCCCCAATCGCCTACGCCCGCAGCTTGAAGCCCCAGACCCAAAAGCGCCGCGCCAAGGGAAACGGTCTGGCGTTGTTCGCCGTGCCCTTCGGCCACATGCGCGATTTCGTGCCCGATAACACCGGCCAGCTCATCTTCGGAATTGGCGAGGGCGATAATCCCTCGCGTGACATAAACACCGCCATCTGGCGTTGCAAAGGCATTGACCATGGGGGTGTTGAGAACTGTGACATGGCGAATGGGGCGGCGTAATTCCGCGTGCGGTTCGAGGCGGTCGACAATGCCGCGCACATAAACGCCAAGACCATCAGGGTCGTATTCACCGCCATAGGCTTCGACGATCTGTTCGTGCTGATCTTGCGCTTGCACGGGTCCGGCAAAGGCCAGGGCCGCCAGAGCGCCTGCTGCCAACAGTCCAAAGATTTTATTCATCGGATATTCCCTCCATCGCCCCGCCAAGAAGCTCAATTTGTTCGGGATGGGTCGCTTCAATCATTGGCCCGTTGTAGAACTCAAGCCAACCGCGAACGCGTATCTCCCGATCTGCCCATGATAGGGGATCAACCCCGCTTTCAGCAAACCGGCGCACATCCCTTGGTGCGATTGTGACCGTGAAATCATCCCGCCAATCGGTGCCAAAATTGAGGTAGATGCGACCACGCACTTCTTCTGCCGCCGAAATCCGCCCCTCGATGATCTGAAAATCATTGGTGAAGGCTGAGGTTTCCATGGCGTTACGCAGCTCATAGGCCGAAAGCTGCCACATACCGGGCTGGGCAAAGCGGGCCTCGGCTTCCTGCAAAAGGGCGTCACTGGCGCAGCGGCGCTGATCAAGGGTTGTCTCAACCCGGGCAAGGCCGCGTGCCGCCAACGCACCGTTCAGCCAGGTGCCACTTTCAAGCCAAGCCTGAGCGATAATGCGGCCATAGCGATCAGGCTCGTCCGTTGGCGCAATTAGAAGCGGGCCGTCCCCGACAAGCGCACGAACCTCTGCCGTTGCCTCATCAAGCATTGGCCATGGGCCATCGTGGCGCGAGGGCGCACGGGGGCCGCCGAGCCCTTCTAGCCGCAGCGTGCGACCATCGCTAAGCTCAATGGTGACGGGATCGGTGATGGTGGCGAATTGAACTGTATCGAGCGGCTCCACCTCGCAGGCGGCAGCTGGCGGCGCAAAGACAAGAACAGAAAGTAGGACTAAAGTCGCACCTTTCATGTGGGCACGCTAGCACAAATACATATTGAGGCTTAAGCCGCCGACAAGTTTGTAGCGAGCACAAGAAAAAAGAGCGCCAGTCCAAACAACAGGGCGGCCGCCCCCGTTTGCGCCCAGCGCGCTTTGACAAAGAATGCCAATACTCCTGCGCCAATGGCCGGCATTGAAATGAGAACATCGCGCAGCCAATCGGCATAGAGATCAGATACGCCAAAGGCAATATTGAACGACATCGAAAACATCGAGAATATAAGGAAGACTGCGATGTAGCGGCGGCGTTCGCGCTCATGAAAGGCGACGAGGTCAACCTCGCCGCCGGGATTAGTGTCCGGCGTTACAAAAGCGCAGAAGACATATTGCGCAAGAGCCGTCGCAATCATGAGCAGCATGGTCCACGCGGGCCAAGACTCCATGAGTCTAAGCTCCCACATGCTTGCCCAGTTTCCAATGCTGATGGTAAAGGCGACGCCCGCCCACAACAGGTGAGGAAGAGAAATTTGGACACGCGTCGCACGCCGCAAATCAATAAAACCCGCCAGCAAATGGGTGATGCCCAAAGAAATAATGATGGAGTAAAGCGCAAAGACAAACTCAAATGGCGTCACGAAAAATCCCTCTGCCCCTGATGTCCGGCATGCACTACGATATAGCTCCGAGTGAGCCTATCTCAAGCTGGTTTCTTATGCATCCACTTGCTATAGGAGGGCCTGAAAAAATCAGGGGCCCCGTAGCTCAGTAGGATAGAGCAACAGATTCCTAATCTGTAGGCCGGTGGTTCGAATCCACCCGGGGTCACCATTGTCCTTGTATTTGGCTGCATTGAAGCGCTTCTTGCCCTCGCCCATGGTGGCGCATAGTATCCCAAGCTTAACCAAGCCTATTGAGGGGTTATCATGAAACAAATCATTCTTATTGCGTTTGCGTTTTTGTTGTTCGGGTGCAGTTCACCCACCACCGCCCAAGACGACTTAATGGCGGCGATCCAGGAACGCGAAGATGCGTGGTCGGCCGCCTTTAATGCAGGCGATGCGGACGCACTTGCTGCGATCTATACGGCTGATTCAGTTCTTATCCCGCCGGACTCTGACCCTGTTTGGGGACGCGAGGGCGCAGTAGCCACTCTGTCAGGTCTTTTCGGCGTGCTGCTTGATCTTCAACTCACCGCCGACGATGTGCGCGCCATGGGCGATGATCACGCGGTCGAAATTGGCCACGGCACGTTTGAGACCATGGGCGAAGACGGCGTGCGCGTTGCGGGCCGGGTTGATTACGTTGTCGTCTGGGAAAAAAGCGATGACGGTGTGTGGCACTATTCCATCGACATTTTCAACGCAGCGGGCGCAGGCGAGTAATAATCGTCTGACGACTGAGTATTTTTCACAATTGCATAGAGCGCTGCGCCAAGTGGCGCCCTATTTTTTTGTGGCAATCAGCGCTGGAACCATCAAATTCTTTTACTTCTTGGGGTGCAGCACGACTTGCATATCCTTGATGCCGTGAACGAAGCTGTGGCTGAGCCGTTCGGGGGTGCCGATTACTTCCACACGATCAAAGCGTTTTAGGATTTCTTCCCAGATGATCCTGAGCTGCGCCTCTGCAACACGGTTGCCCATACAGCGGTGAATGCCAAAGCCAAAGGCAATGTGATGGCGCGGATTGGGCCGATCCACAATAAAATCATCGGGGCGGTCAATTTCTTCTTCGTCACGATTGGCCGAGGCGTACCACATGACCACCTTGTCGCCTTTCTTGATCAGCTTGCCGCCAAGTTCCACATCCTCTAGCGCCGTACGGCGCATATAAGAGAGTGGTGTCTGATAGCGGATGATTTCCGACACCATGCTAGGGATCAGCGCCGGGTCCGCTTTTACTTTGGCGAACTCGCCAGGATTTTCGTGAAGGAACCACACGCCGCCCGACATGGAATTGCGCGTCGTGTCGTTGCCGCCAATGATGAGAAGCAAAAGATTGCCCAGGGTCGTCATGGGGTCCATGTCCCGTGTCTCATCGTCATTGGCGAGGAGGGAAATAAGATCCTGGCTTTCATTACCTTCGAACTGCCGTTCCTTGAAAAGCTTTGTGAACGTTTCGAGGCATTCAATCAAATGGGCAGCGCGATCTTCCGGTGTCAGTCCCAATTGCGCCGGCGGCGTGGTGGCCACGTCCGACCAAAACGTCAACCTGCGCCGGTCTTCGAACGGAAAGTCAAAAAGCGTTGCCAGCATGCGCGTGGTCAGTTCAATGGAAACCAGATCCACCCAGTTGAAGGGCTCACCGACGGGCAAGCTATCAAGTACCTCTTCGGTGCGTTCACGGATGAGTCCATCAAGCTCACTTAAGCGGAGTGGTTTAACCGCGGGCGTTACCGCCTTGCGTTGCACGTCGTGATCAGGCGGGTCCATAGCAATAAAGGACGGCACCACTTGATCGGGCATAAGGTTATCGATCAGAACGACGGAAGGCTCTGATGAAAATTGCTGATGGTTTGTGTCAACCGCCATCACATCTTTAAAGCGCGTTACCGACCAATAGGGCCCGGCAAAAGGGTTGCCCTCGCAAAAATGAACCGGGTCCTCTTTACGCAGACGTTTGAAATATTCGTGGTGCTTGCCCTCGCGGAAAAGCGGGCCATAGGCCATGTCGATATCTTCGATGGGAAGCGCCCAGGGATCAGCCTCCGGCGTCGATAAGGGCACATAATCGTCTGGATCCGCGGGAACTTCGGTCATGGGTAAGGGCCTTCCTTGTGCGAAACAACGCCATGGATGCTAGAGCGGATTGCGCTTAAGGGGAACAGGGCATGGCACAATGGTGTGGTTGCGCCTTCAAACCGTGGGCGATGCTAAGGCCGCCGCGTTGGAACCCATCCAAACTTGGTAATGTCTTACTGGGCGCGGCTTACTCGACTGGATTGAAATCCCACGCATCTTCTGGCGCAGCATAGCTAACCGGCATGTCGCCCTGGATCAGATGGTAATCCACCATAGTCACGGACCATTGGTCCCCTTGCTCGTACGCGGTGCTCCACAGGCGCACCGGGCCATAGTCAAAATAGGCGCCTAGGAAATGGGTTGCTACGTGCCGTTCTTCGCGACCATAGGCGATGGGCTTGGCATCGTCATCCAGCGCAATCCAATCAACAGACTGTTAGAGAGAGCCCTCACTATGGCCATGCGCACCAGCTTGTTGCCCGCCTCAAGCCGCAAGCATAGGCTCAGCAGGAGCGATTCCGCTCCGAGGAGAGAGAGCCCCTATGCGCATTGGCATTCTTACCGGCGGCGGCGATGTGCCTGGTCTTAACCCTTGCATCAAGGCAATCGTCAATGGCGCCCGCGACCGGGGGTGGGAAACGGTGGGCTTTCGCCGCGGCTGGGCCGGGCCGCTCAACATCAACCCCAATGACGACACCACGGTGGCCGCCCACACCATTGATCTGACAAGGGGCGCTGTACGCCATATCGATCGCACGGGGGGCACGATCTTGCACACCTCGCGCACCAATCCCAGCAAAGTCGCGCCCAATGATCTACCCTTATTCTTGAGTGCGCTTGCCGATCCGCCTACGGATGAAAGTATTGATTGCACCGCCCATATCATGGCCGTACTTGAGCATATGAAAATTGATGCGCTAATCGCCATCGGCGGGGATGACACGCTTAGTTATGCCGCGCGCTTGCACCAAGAAGGCATCAAGGTCCTCGCCTGCCCCAAGACCATGGATAATGATGTGTTCGGCACTGATTACTGCATGGGGTTTTCGACGGCGGTTAGCCGCAGCGTTGAATATATCGACGCCCTGCGCACGCCCACGGGCAGTCACGAACGCATTGCCGTTATTGAACTCTTTGGCCGCAACAGTGGCGAGACCGCGCTTATCTCAGGTTATCTTGCCGCCGCCGACCGCACCTTGATCAGCGAAGTGCCGGTGGAAATGGACCGCCTCGCCCAGCTGATTATGGAAGACAAGCAATCCAACCCTGCAAATTATGCTGTGATCGTGGTTTCCGAAGGGGCGCGTTTGATCGGCCAAGATACCTTTGAAACCGGCGAGGCGGACGCTTATGGCCACCGCAAGCTGGGCGGCATCGGTCAAATCATTGGCGAGGAGTTAAAGGCGCGCACCGGCGAAGGCATTGTCAATCAATCGCTCGCCTATCTGATGCGCGCGGGCAAGCCCGATGCCCTCGACCGCATGGTCGCCGCGGCCTATGGCACCATGGCGGTTCAATGTTTGGAAGCCGGAGAAAGCGGGCTGATGATGGCCCTGCGTGATGGCAATTACGAAACCGTGCCGGTAGATATATCCATCAAGGGCGAAAAGCGCGTGGACGTAGGCGAGCTTTACGACACCACGACCTATCGCCCCATCATTCGCAACGTGCGCACCAAACCGATGTTTCTTTACTAAGTGAAAGCGGCATCCGCCCATGCTGATCGTGCGGGCATAGCGCCCGACAATCCAATTGATCCATGTCCTGGATTTTGTCCTACGATCGGGCTGGATTTTATTATGACAATTTGTCATATTGATCTGGAAGGCTCTCCAAGGCGAGGGTCTGGCCGGATATTTGTTGATTGCTGAGGGAGAAGCCCAATGGACGTGGCTGTCACCACCGAACATTTTGACGTTCTAATCGTTGGAGCTGGCATTTCCGGCGTCGGCGCGGCGCACCACTTAAAGGAACAGTGCGCTGATAAGAGCTACGTGATCCTGGAATCCAAAGCCACGCATGGCGGCACCTGGGAAACCCACAAATACCCGGGCATCAGATCAGATAGTGACCTCTACACCTTCGGCTACCGTTTTAAACCGTGGAGCGGGCATCCCATCGCCGGAGCAAAGCCGATTCTCGATTACATGGAAGAAGTGATCGAGGAAGACAAAACAAACGACCACGTCCGCTATCGCCATGAAGTGACCAAAGCCAGTTGGGACAGCGACGACAAGCTTTGGCACATCGATGCCAAACAGCTCGATACGAATGAGCCTATTCGCTTCACCGCCAACTTCCTGTGGATGTGTCAAGGTTATTACGACCACAAAAATCCGTACACGCCCGAATGGAAGGGAATGGACGATTTCAAAGGCCGAATCGTGCATCCGCAAATCTGGCCCGAGGACCTTGATTACAAGGGTAAGCGCGTCATTGTTATCGGCTCCGGCGCGACGGCGGCAACGCTAATCCCCAGCATGGCCGATGAATGCGAGCACGTTACTATGCTGCAGCGCTCACCCACTTACTTCTGGACCGGTGAAAACCGGAACGAGCTTGCCGATCATTTACGCTCACTCGAAGTGCCGGAAGAATGGGTACATGACATCGTCCGCCGCGACATTCTGAATACCGCCAAGGCGGTTCAGGATTTCTCGGTCGCCGCCCCCGAAATGGTGAAAGAAGAATTGCTCAAGGTCGTGCGCGAACAAGTGGGTGATGACGAGTTAGTGGAAAAACATTTCACCCCCACTTACCGCCCCTGGCAGCAACGGCTCGCCTATGTGCCGGACGGGGACCTATTCGACGCCGTCAAATCGGGAAAAGTGTCCATCACCACCGATCACATCGCGCGCTTTACTGAGGGCGGCATCCTGACCAAGTCCGGGGAGGAGCTGAAGGCCGATATCATCATCACCGCGACCGGCTTTAACCTGCTGCCCTTTGGCGGCATTCCTTTCGAGATCGATGACAAGCCGGTGGATTTCTCCAAAACCTTCACCCATCGCGGCATGATGCTCTCGGGCCTTCCCAACATGGTCTATGTCTTTGGCTATCTGCGTACCAGTTGGACCATGCGGGTGGATCTAATCTGCGATTATGTCTGCCGCCTGCTGAACCGCATGGGGAAAAAGGGCGCAACGGTGGTGACCCCGACCCTGCAAGGGGACGACGTGAAGATGAAGCCGCGCCCCTGGATCGAAGAAGAAGACTTCAATTCAGGATACCTTTTGCGCGGTATCGACAAGATGCCCCGCCAGGGCGATCACGCACCGTGGACCTTCAACACGAATTATTACACGGAAAAGGACGAGATGCCGACATACGACATCGACGATCCGACCATGGTTTATTCGTAATTCGTTATAAGACGCAGGCGCGTTAGGATGCTTTGGCGTCGAGACGTGCTTTGGCTTCTTTCAGCCGGCGCAGGGATTTGAGCTTGGCGGATTGGGCACGGCGATCATCGCCGACCGAATCATATTCGGCACGCGCCTCGGCACGACGCTGGTCGGCCTGCCGGTTGAGTTCTTGTTTCATTTCGGCCCGGGCACGGCGACCTTCTTCGGTATCGCGCGCCGGATCGCCATCTTGGCGGAAGTAGCTTTGGGACATGGGGTATTAATATCACGGCAGGTGGCAAAAAGATATGGCCTGCGCCAATTCCCCGCATGTTGACACATCCGGTCCCTCAATATAACTTCCCTTAAGAAAGGGAAGTTATATATGCCCGGCACCCGCACCAGTTTTGAATCCCACGATTGCGGCTTTGCACAAGCGGTAGAGGCCATTGGCGATCAATGGTGCCTGCTTCTTATCCGTAATCTTTTTATGGGCATGACGCGGTTTGAGGATTTCGCAGCGCATCTACCCATTTCAACCAAAGTGCTCGCCAACCGCCTGCAGCGTCTTCGGGACCATGGCCTGGTGGAAACCAGGCCCGACCCCCTTGATAAGCGCGGCAAGATTTATCAGCTCACCCATAAGGGAGATGACCTTGGACCCCTCGTCACTTCATTCACCCAATGGGGCGATAAGTGGGTGCCGAAAGAAGGCGGTGTGCGCACAGAGATTTTTGACCTTCGATCAGGCGAGCCGATCATCATTGCGCCGGTCGGCGTAACCACCGGCCGCGTCCTTGCCCGCGAAGATATTGGCCAGCGTACGGGTCCCGGCGGCAGCAAGGTTCGTGACCAGCTAGACGCCTTAGTAGCAAAAAGAGAGGCTGCATCATGATCAAGACAATTCTTGGGCCGGTGTTTAACTGGATGCCGGTGATCTTTGGCGTTGGGTTTGTGGCGCCGGTCATCGCCGCGTTTTTTGTGGTAGGCGGCCTTGATGCGCCCTTTGGGTTTGCGCCCATTCACGTGGGCCTTGCCGCTGGCCTGACCTGGGGCCTGATCGCCAAATTCACCGGCCGCTGGATTTGAGGGAGATAGAAATGGATACCAAACCCGATCTTTCCACCCTTTCCGAAGCCGAACTCGCGCGCATGGAAAAGGACATCGCGCGCAAGTACATCGGCGGCGTGCCGTGGATGATGGTGGTCTGGGCGCTTGGTAACTTGGGCCTCTGGCTCTCGCTCTGGCCCCTGGTCATGATGGGGATCATGCCGCTTTGGCTGGGCTTTATCATCGCCACCATCAATGTGACCTTGAGCTATCTTCCCAGTCACGAAGCGCAGCACTCAAATATTGGCAAGCCCGGCACGAAATGGCGCTGGCTCAATGAGCTTGTGGGCAATGTATCGACGATCCCGCTGGTTTTTCCCTACCGCGTTCTACGCCTGACGCATATGAAACATCATGCGCATACGAACGATCCCGAAGACGACCCCGATTATTTTAACAAGGCCGACAATTGGATTTTGTCCGCCTGGAACACGATCAAGGCCAAACAACCCGGATACGAAGATCGCTATGGTATCGCGCTCGAAAAAATGGGCGATACGCCCGAAGTGCGCGCGGCAATTCTGGAAGCGGTCATCTGGCGGCTCGGGCACATTGTGATCCTTTGCGCGCTGGCGTGGAACGGCTTTGCGCTGGAAGCGTTCTTTCTGTGGTTCCTGCCCAAGCATCTGGGCAGCATTTACATCATCGCGTTTCTCAGTTGGGCGCCCCATCATCCATTTTCTGAGAAAGGCCGGTATCGCGACACCCGCGCGTGGCGGCTGGGCGGCGGTATGGGGATCTGGAATATCATCTCCCTTGGCATGCAATATCACACGGTGCATCACCTGCACCCGGCAATCCCCCTTTTCCGCAATGGGCCAGCCTATTGGGAAATGCGCGATGTGCTGATGGCGCGGGGTCTCCGCAACGACGGGCTTTAGCTCTCGCGTGCCGTCATGTCGGGCATCGCCGCGAATTTTATGGTGCCTTCAAGTTCCGGCATCCACGCCACTTTGCTGTCGCAGTAAAGCTCCGCAATGGGTTTGAACTTGGCGAAGTCCTTGGACGTTGCCAGACGAACGGAAATGAACGCACCTTCTTCGTTTGGGTCGGTAGGCATGGAACATAAATGCGTGCCGCAATCACCGCAAAAAGCCATGCGCCGCACTTTGCCGCTGTCGGCGGTCTTATCGAATGTCTTTGGCGTGCCTTTGGTAAAGCGAAACGTTTTGGGATCAACGCTCGTTGACATGCGAAATGCCCCGCCAGAGGTAATTTGACAATCCCGGCAATGGCACAGGCCGACCATATTGGGGTCAACCTCCGCTTCCCATCCGGTGGCGCCGCAAAAACATGATCCGCTGGTGTGCATAGGGCTCTCCTTATCTAATCGACGCGAACATAGCACAGACGGCCCCCTACCCTTCAGCCTTCAAACCCGCTTTAATGCGCACGAACACCTGAGAACCTGAGGGGCCTTTTATGCCAAGCCGTTTGATTTCACGATTTGCGATTTTTCTTCTGTCCGCGCTGCTGCTTGGCGCCTGCGGCGGGGGCGGCGAAGCAGAGGCCCCTGCCCCAAATCTTGCCGATGAGGCGACGGTGCGCACCCTTCCGCAAGGTGAAGTGGTGGGGTACGTCTCCACCCTCGGCGAAGCAACGGGCCATGCCTGGCTTGGCATTCCGTTTGCCCAGCCCCCCGTCGGCGATTTGCGTTGGCGTGCGGCGCGCGCACCCGAAGAATGGCGCGGTCGGCGTGAGGCACTGGAATTCTCGAACTGGTGCGTTCAATACACCACCGGCCTTGATGAAGGTTATGGCTATGCCCCGGGTGAGCTTCACGGATCTGAAGACTGCCTCTACTTAAATGTTTACGCCCCCGCCTTCGATCCAAACAATGTGCCATCCGGCGCGGATGCCCTGCCGGTGATGGTGTGGATCCACGGCGGCGGAAATGTGTGGGGCCGCGCCTCGCAATATGACGCCACCGCATTGGCAGCACAGGAAAACGTCATTGTGGTAACGATCCAATACCGGCTTGGGCCCCTTGGTTGGCTTGCCCATCCGGCGTTGCGAGAAACCGCTGACCTGCCCATCGACCGCACGGCCAACTTTGGCACTTTCGACATGGTGGCGGCGCTGGCCTGGGTCCATGAAAACATCGCGCCCTTTGGCGGCGATGAAGGCAATGTCACCATTTTTGGCGAAAGCGCCGGCGGCCATGATGTGGCAAGCCTTTTGGTCGCACCGCAAGCCGCTGGCCTGTTCCACCGGGCAATTATTCAAAGCGGGTCAACCGATACGGTAGCGCTAGATATCGCCGAAGGCAGTGCGCCCGACCCCTTAAACCGGAACATGCCCGGCGCCATAGATGTGATGAATTCGATCATCGCCTTTATCGCACCGCCAACGCGCGAACAAATGGCCGGTGCCATGCGGTCCATGGACGTGGAAACTCTGTATACGGCCTATTTCCGGCCCGACGGCGCTGGTGATTTGGCGATCAATCCACCACGAGTGATTGCCGACGGCGTGGTGTTGCCGGTCGACGGCATTTTGCCTGCTCTCGCTCGCATGGGGCCCTTCAACCCCGTGCCGGTAATGACGGGCACAAATCGGGACGAAACCAAACTCTTCAACGCCCTCGATGATCGCTTTGTGAATCGATACCTGGGCGTCATCATCTTGCCGAAAGATCAGCGCCTTTATGATTTGATTGCAGAATATCAGACCGCCATGTGGCAGGTGCGCGGGGTCGATGCTATCTCTGATGTCTTACACCGGGCCGGCCGCGAGGATGTCTTTGCCTATCGCTTTGATTGGGACGAAGAAGGCTCGTTCATGTTCACAAATTTCACCACCCTGCTGGGCGCGGCGCACAGTTGGGAAATTCCCTTCATCTTCAACAACTGGAATTATGCAGGGCGGCTCGACCGCATCCTGTGGAACGATGGGAATGAAGAGGGGCGCGCGGCATTGTCCGCCGTTATGATGGATCACTGGGCGGAATTTGCGCGCAACGGCAATCCCGGCGAAACCTGGGAGCCGTGGAACGATGGCCAGCGCATCATCTTGGACACACCAGCCGATGGCGGCATTCGCATGGAGCAAGGATCGTTGACCGCGGCTGCGGTCTGGGATCTGCTTGCCGAAGACGAACGCGTTACCTCTAACGAGGAACGCTGCCTGATCTACAGCGCTACCGTAGCTTGGTGGCCGTCCACGGCCGATCCAAGCTTTATGGACGGGACCTGCGAGGGCTAATCGCGCGGGCTGACACTGCGCGGCTGTACATGCGACTCGATTGCCAGCGCCGTTACATCACCACGCCGGTTGCGATCAAAGACCACGCGGAAGCGCCCATCATCGCCATAAAGAAAGCGGTCCTCGCCAAGCGGGGTCAGCACGATGGTCGGGCGATCTTCCCGTTGGTATTTAAGTACGCCGTCTTCCACCGAGATGCGGCGCGGCCCATAACTGCCCACAAGCTCAGCCATGGCGCTTTCATCCATGGGCACCGGCGTCATCCGCCCCGCCAATCCTTCATGAGCCCAGCGCCAGGTCATTTTGGTTTGTTCATCCGCATCGCTTGCAGCCAATCTCTCATAGGCCGCTAGCAAAGCTGCATCCAATGCCGCATCGGATTGCACTTCAACATCCGGAGCAACGCCAACCCCTTCCCAATTGGTACCTGTAATGGGGTTTTGCGCTGAACCGGTCGAAACGAAAAGGAGATAGCCGGCGTCCAAAGCGAATGTGTCGCCCGGATTGCCCGCGCCATATGTGGTCTCACCCACGATGGTGGCGCGCTCCATGGCCTGAAGGTGATAGGCAAAAGCTTCGGCTGCTGATCCGGTTCTTCCGCTGGTCAGCACAAACACCGGCACGTTCGGCCGTGCGGCACTGGATAGGTGCGTCAGCGAGTTCAGTTGTACCGGATGTTCGGTTCGTCTTGATACGAATGTATTGATGGCAACGGACTGACGTGGGTCTAGAAAATGGGAAATTAGAAACTGAACCATCGACGGTTCGCCGCCGCCGTTCTGGCGCACGTCGAAAATAACGGCGTCCGTGTTGGCGACGAAATCCAGAGCTGCGGTAGCCGTATCCCCCGCCCCTTGAATGGGCGCGAATTCTCGGAAGTCGATATAGCCGATATTTCCGGGCAGAATTGACACTTCCTGAAATCCAAAATTACGGCGGCGCGATTGGGCAAAGGGATCGCCTTCGACATCGCCTGGGCCATGCATATCAAAGGCTGCACCGGTTTCTTCGGGCCCCACATAGGCCACTGAAAAATGGCGGTCTTCTTCGTGAAGGTGCGCCGTCAATGCTTCGGCAAAGGCCTCATGGGTTTCGATCGCGCCAAAATCCGTGGCGCGCAATCCATCCGCGATTTCACGCGCGCGCGCTTCATCGAAAAAATTCTCATCAATGGTAGTTGCGATCGCATCGAGAATGTCAGCCCGGTCCGAAGTGGACAGCCGCGTCGTATCCTGTGCGTATGCCGCACTCGTTAACAGTGCCGCCACGATGGCGCCGCCAATAATCCGAAACATGATGTGCCCCTTAAGCCTTGAGGAAATGATCGGGCGAGCCTATCGAAGGGCCACGCTGATTGTGAGTTAAAGTCCTGTAATGATAGTCACGGATGCGGCAGATACCTTCGCAAATCCTTCAACGGCTTCGCGCTTGCCATTCCTCGGCCAGCATGGCGGCCACCACATTATCGTGCCAGGCGCCTTTGAAATAAGAGGCTTTGCGAAAATAGGCTTCTTCCCGCATGCCAAGCCGCTTTAACAACGTGCGGCAGGACGTGTTTTTGCCATCGGTAATGGCTATCACGCGGTGAAACCCGGCCTTTTCAAATCCAAGACGCATCATGAGCATGGCCCCTTCAAAGGCATAACCTTTGCCGTGAAAGTCCGAATGCAGAATAAATCCAATCTCGCCGGTTTGGGGTAAATCCGCCGGATAGCGAAGCATGATCTCCCCTACCAACGCGCCAGTTGCCTTTTCCTCCATCAAACACATGATCATATCGCCCGGCGCATCGATGGCCGTCATTTCCATGCGCTTTTCAAGTACCTCCTCCATCTCTTCGGGGTTTTGGCCACCGAAGGGGACATACTGCATGAGGTCTTCACGGCCGCGAATCTCCACAAGCCAATTCAGGTCGCTTCGGCGATAGGGACGATAGATCAGCCGTTCTGTTTCAAGGGGGAATGTGGGGTGAAGCATGGACATCATCTCGCACAGGAGTCATAAAATCACTATGACTGTCGATATTCTTGAGCATAACCGCAAGGCCTGGAACAAAACTGTTACTGAAGGGGAAAGCCCCTGGGTGCAGCCCGTGGACGAAGCGGTAATCGCCGCCGCACGCGAAGGCGATTGGCAGGTCGTGCTGACCCCCACTTTGCCCGTGCCGCACAATTGGTTCGGGGAAATTAAAGGCAAGCGCGTGCTCGGCCTTGCCTCCGGGGGCGGGCAGCAAGTGCCGCTTTTCGCTGCCGCCGGAGCGCGCGTTACCTCTTTCGATAACTCCGATGAGATGCTGGCCCGCGATCGCACTGTGGCAGAACGCGAAGGGCTGGAGATCTCCTGTGAGCAAGGTGACATGGCCGATTTGTCACGTTTTGCCGATGAAAGCTTTGATCTGATCTTTCATCCGGTCTCGAACGTATTTGTGCCGGACGTGTTGCCGGTGTGGCGCGAGGCCTACCGCGTTCTGGCCCCCGGTGGGCGCTTGCTCGCGGGCTTCATGAACCCGGGGATTTTCATTTTTGATTGGGAGAAGGCTGAGAAGAAGGGCAAGCTGAAGGTCAAGTATGAGCAGCCCTATTCTGACACGACTTCGCTTTCCAAAAAGAAATTCGCCGCACGCATCGAAGATGGCGAGGCCATGGAGTTCGGCCACACCATGGACGCGCAGATCGGCGGGCAGCTAAATGCTGGCTTCCGCATCGAAGGTTTTTATGAAGACCATTGGGGCGGCGTATACCCCACCGACCCTTACATGCCGTGCAGCTTCGCAACCCTCGCGGTGAAAGGGTAGCGGGAGCAAATCCCCCCGCACCTTTTTGCTGTGATGAATATCACAGGCCGTGCTGCGATGCGGGATCTGACAATTTCCCTATCTTGTATGGGGCTTTAAGCAACCCTAGCTCTGCCCCTCGCCGGGCGGCTATAGTAATGGCCCGGCCAATCCGACGAGGCCCCCAAATGCCAAAATACCGTAATGCCCTGCCCCAACTCAAAGGGGACAAATTGTTTCTGACCGACGGCGGTTTGGAAACCGATCTCATTTTCAAATATGGCATCGATCTACCGCTGTTTGCCGCGATCTCGCTGTTTATCGAAGACGACAGCCCGGCAGCGCTGGGCGATTACTTCGCGCCATACATTGCGGCGGCCTATGATAATGGGCGCGGGCTGTTACTTGAAAGTCCGACCTGGCGTTCAAGCCCCGATTGGCTGGACCAGCTCGGCGTTCCTGCATCGCGCCACACGGAGCTGAACCAAAAGGCAATCGATTACATGGTCGGATTGCGCGAGCAGCATGAAACCACGGCCTGCCCCATGCCGATCTCGGGCCAGATGGGCCCCCGCGGCGATGGGTACGCCATCGACAAAAAAATGTCAGCGGACGAAGCCGAGGCCTATCATTCCTGGCAGGCAAAGTTTTTCGCAAATACCGAGGCCGATCAGATCAGTGTGCTGACCATGAACTATGTGGAGGAAGCCCTGGGCGTTGCCCGTGCCGGTGCCGCCGCTGATATCCCCACGGTCATATCTTTCACGGTGGAAACTGATGGGCGCTTACCTTCCGGCCAACCGCTGGGGGAAGCTATTGAGCAAGTCGATGCGGAGACCGGCGTCTCCCCCGCTTACTTCATGATCAACTGTGCCCACCCTGATCATTTTACGCCAACGCTGAAAGCCGGGGGCGATTGGGTGCAGCGCATCTGTGCCATCCGCGCCAATGCTTCGCGGATGAGCCACGAAGAATTGGATAATGCCGAAGAATTAGATGCCGGCGACCCAAATGAATTTGGCCATCAGCATTCAGACCTGCGAACATTGTTCCCGCAAATTACGGTGCTGGGCGGATGCTGCGGCACCGACCATCGCCACGTTGAAGAAATTGCCCGCGCCTGTGCATAGCTCAAGCATCGGGAAGAAATCATAAAGGCGTGTGCTTAAAACACGCCCAACAAAAAACCCCATAAAGGAGGGGAAGGACATGACCAAGTACAACAGTATCTTAGAGACCATCGGCAACACCCCCGTTGTGAAGTTGCAGAAGCTCGCCCCTGAAGGCGTGAATGTTTACGTGAAGCTTGAAAGTTTTAATCCGCTCGGTTCGGTCAAAGACCGGCTTGCCCTGGCGGTGATCGAAGAGGGCGAAAAATCTGGCAAGTTAAAGCCCGGTCAGACCGTGGTGGAAGCCACCTCCGGCAATACCGGTATCGGCCTTGCCATGGTCTGTGCGGCCAAGGGATATCCGCTGGTTATCACCATGGCGGAAAGTTTCTCTGTTGAGCGGCGCAAGCTCATGCGCTTCCTCGGCGCCAAGGTGGTGCTGACCCCGGCGGCGGAAAAAGGCACCGGCATGGTGAAAAAGGCCGTCGAGTTGGCCGAGGAATTGGGCGGGTTTTTAACCCACCAGTTTGAAAATGAAGCCAACCCGGATTACCACTCCGCCACCACCGCGCAGGAAATCCTTGCCGACTTCAAAGGTGAAAAGCTCGACTATTGGGTTACGGGCGCGGGCACCGGCGGCACCTTGAAAGGCGTGGCCCGCGTACTCAAAGAAAAATCACCGCACACCAAAATCGCGGTCTGCGAGCCTGACAATAGTCAGATCCTTTCAAGCGCCTATGTGCAAAAACGCAATGCCGACGGCTCAGCCGCCGAAAGCCACCCGGATTTCCGTCCCCACGTGGTGCAAGGCTGGACGCCCGACTTCGTGCCGAAGTTGGCGCAAGATGTGCTGGATGCGGGTTGGATCGACGAGATGCTGCCCATCAACGGGGCCAATGCCATGCGCCTTAGCCAAGAGCTGGCCCAGCAAGAAGGCATCTTCGTGGGCGTTTCTGCAGGTGCCACTATCGAAGGCGCGCTTCGTATTGCCGAACGTGTCCAACCCGGAACGACGATCCTTGCCATGGCGCCCGATACCGGTGAGCGCTATCTCACCACGCCCTTGTTCGAAGACGTGCCGGCAGACATGACCGAAGAAGAGATGAAGCTCTCCCAATCGACCCCATCCTGCCGTTTTGACTTAGCCGCTGCCCCTTCTCCTGCGCCCGCCGCAGCGGCCGAACCTGTGGCGCTTGACCCAAAGGCACAGGCTTTTGTGGAGGAGCAGATCAGCAAAAACCCCATCGCGTTTTTCGCGCTGGAATGGTGTGAGTTCTGTTGGTCTGTGCGTAAAATGCTAAAGGCCCTCGACGTGGAATACACCGCCGTCGATCTGGATTCGGTCGAATACCAAAAAGATGGATGGGGCGGTAAAATCCGCGCTGTCCTGAAAGACCGGCTGGGCACACCGACGATCCCGCAAATCTTTGTTGCGGGTGAACACATCGGCGGTGCGACGGAAGTGATGGACGCGTTCAACGAAGGCAATCTGCAAAAGCTCTTCGATAAAGCAGGCCTAAGCTATGGCGATGCCTTTTCCGGCGATGCCTACAGCTTCCTGCCGAAGTGGCTGCAAAAGCGCTAAGCCCTACTCATCATTCGCGCGCGCGGGCGTTCATCTGATCGTGGCGCGCGCGGATCTCTTCCGGCCATGTGGATTTGATATAAGACAGCACCGCAATAATTTCCGCATCCGACAAAATATCCGCATAAGCCAGCATATCGCTTTCATAGCCTCCGCCGGCCATTGCTGCGGGGCCATCTTTCGTCAACCGAAATAAAACCTCATCGGGGTGATGCCAGGTGTGACCGGTTTCATCATGGGGCGGCGCAGGCAAACGCCCATTGGGTAAACGTTCGCGCCAACGCGACTGGCCTTCCAGGTTTTCTCCATGGCATGAAGCGCAGTTGCGCGCATATAGGCTCTCGCCCAGCGCTACAACCTGTGGATTATCATGCATCAAGGTCAGGTCCATTCTTTCCGACCACGCCCCTGGGCGGAAGACCATCATCCCAACCAACGTAAACAGCAAGAACCCAAAAAGCCCCACATAGGGCCAGGGGCCGCCCATCCAGCGCCCCAGCAGTTTCACGTCCTTATCCCCGTCCTTATTCATCCGTACCACCCATTTTCGCGCGCGCCTGTTCAAATGACGCAAATATACCCCTTACTTACCGCAGATTCCCGCCAAATCCCGCCAAGGGCTTGTGACACCACGCCCGGTTGCGTCAGACTCTGCAAGTGATTCGTTTTCGAACGGGCCGAGGAGGGCACCCATGAACAATCTCATCGATAACTTTAAGGCAGTAGTTACAAACTACGTGGGCTTTACCGGGCGCGCCACGCGGTCCGAGTTTTGGTACTTCGTTCTAGCTTACTTCATCATTTATCTCGTGTTGGCCATTCTTGAGGGCCTCGTTGGATTGACAGGCATCGTGACCGGTATCTTTGGTCTTGCGATGTTGCTGCCAACGCTGGCGGTTGAGTTCCGACGCCTTCACGACACCGGCCGTACTGCTTGGTGGTTGTTGATCGCCCTAATCCCACTGGTGGGACTGATTGTGCTGATCTACTTCTTTGCGCAGCCGACCAAAGAAGGCGATAACGAGTACAGCTCCTAGCCTTAAAACAAAATTGGATGCTTAGGCGTTCTGGACCGCCGCTGCCCCACCCGGGCGGCGGCGGTTTTTTATGTGCGGCCTAGAAATTGAAAGTTCGGCCCAGCCGCACCGTCACGGTACTGATGTTTGAGGTAAATTCATCGCCAAACTGGTTGGCGGGAACGTCCGCATTGTGCCCAACACCGACGAACAATTCGGCACCGGGCGAAAACTCCCAATTGAATCGGGAAAAGATATTCATATTTCCCGATATGTTGTCGTATTGAACCTCGGTGGTCACCCGCATGTCGGGCGTGAAACTGACAACCGCCCCGAGCCCGGTCACATAAATGTCTGTACTGCCGGTGGGCAATTCGATGAAGTTCCAATCGTTTGACCACTCAAGAGCAAACAGCGCGCTGGGTCGCCATTCCACATTGAACTCGACGCCCATTCGTTCGCCATCGCCCAGCCATTCGCAACAACTCACTTCGAAATGGGGACTGATCGCGCGATTGTCGGCCCCGCCAATCCAAATGCCCGCGCGTTGAACATCATTATACGTGCCCGCTGGAACCAAAACCCCGCCCGGCAGCATGAAGTCGTCTTCCACGACTTCATAGATATCAGCGACGAAGATGCCCCAATAATCACTGGTGATAAAATTACCCTCGAACGAGGCGCCGTTTTCGCGGCTGAGAAGATCCCCATCAAGATCAGTGAAGTAATCATTCCACTGCCAGATATCCACATTGCGAACGAAACCGTCGGGACGCCAGCGGGCTCGGCCGTTGAGGCCGTAAAAACGACTCTCAGGCCGGTTCACGAACCCGAGCTCGGGGTTATAGCCCTCTTCCAAATGCTTGGTGCGGAACTGAATGAACAAGGGGTCGGTGGTGTAACGGAAAACGCCGCCCCAGGCTTGACCGTGACCGATGCCGCCGTCCGTGTAGCTGTTGACCGCGTAAATCTCGGCGCTGGTCTGCCCTCCCCCTTCGAGCGGGTTGGCCCACTGGAAATCCAAACCGCCTACATAATTTTCCGTGTCGCCATTGGGATCGCCGAAAGTGAAAATGCCGCCGAGCTTTGTGTTTGACGTGAAGGGGTGCGACATGCGCGCAACGCCAAGGGCCTGATGACCAAAATCGCGGCCCTCGTCCATATAGGTAACAAGCGCGCCCACATCATGTCCCGCCCAACGGCCGGATAGTTTTGCGCCCCCCATGAGATCGATGACCTGACCGTCGACCAGGCCGATGCGCCGTGAGAAAAACGGCAAACCGTTTGATCCGTCCGTAAAGCCCCGGCCGCCAAATTCAAAGATCGCACTATCTTGCAAGAAGAAGTCGCGCGTTTCGGAAAAGAACGTGGCAAATCTCGATGTGGAAACGATGCGCGGATCAAGTGGCGTGTCGGAAAAGTCCGTGTTCACGGTCGCGGTGCCGGTGAGTGAATCGGTGATTTTGTAATAAGCATTGCCGCTGGCGCTGGCGATCAGGTCGTCTTCCCGGCCCGGCTCTTCCCATACGTGGGTATAGCGCGAGGTGGCAAAAGCTTCGACTTCAAGTCCTATGCCGCGATCGATCCCCTCAATACCCTGCAGCCGCCCAATGTCGCTAAGGTTATTGAGCCCAAATGCCTGACTGTGCTGCGCCCAGCGCTGCACTTCAAAGTCGCGTTGAATGACGCGGGAAAAATCGATGCCCCAGTCGGCCCCATCGCTGGGATAAGCCAAATTGCGGAACGGAATTTTCATTTCCGCAGACCAACCTTGGTCGTGACGGTAAACGCGCGCTTCCCACACCGCATTCCAGGCGGCCCGTTCGTTCAGGTTGTTTTCGATGAGCCCATCAAAGCGCGAGCCAAGGGCGTTCAGTTCGAAATTGTAACTGTCGCGGCCCGACTGAAAGGGGTCGAGATAAACGCGCACCCAATCGTCCACGCCGATGGGTCCATCCCGTTCGCGCACGCTCGCACGCACGTGCCCCGGGCGGGTTTCAATAATCTCCCAAGCAACATAAAGGTTCTGAGAATCATAGGCGACGCGCACGCGGGTGGGCTGGGCGGGATCGTCGTTTTCGATCGGATCAATGGTGCGAAACTCTGCTGCCACATCGGTGCGACTCCAAAAGGCTTCGTCGAGATAGCCATCAATGGTGACGCTTTCGCCTTCCGCCAAGCGATAGGCAGTTATCGCCCGCTCAGTGCCGGTGCCAGCATTGTTTGTTTGTCCGAAGGCTTCGCTGAAGCTAACGGGCAGAAAAACTAAAAGAAGAAAGAGCCCCGCCAGGCGCCCAAAACGATGCAACACAGATTCGTTCCCCCACTACGCAGGGTGAGCATAAGGATCATTACAACTGAATTTAGAGTAACACGCCCACCCAGACCCCGCCACACTAGCAATGGACAGCTTAGGCGAATTTCAATTGTTTGTCAGATGAGGCTGTGGTTCATCAATCCTATGTGATTTTTCCAAGCCAGTCGCGCAATGCGCACGATTAACTCTACCAATGCATGGTGTGCCCAACACGAATGACCGCGGTTGAAACATTCGAGGTGAACTCTTGCGGGAAATCACGCGCTGGAACGTCAGCGTTGTGACCTACGGCGATGAATATTTCTGATCCGGGCCGAAACTCCCATCGCAGGCGCGAGAGCAAGTTCATGTTTCCCGAGATATTATCATATTGCACCTCAGTGATAAGCTGCACGTCCGGTGTTGGCGTGACAGTGAAATTCAAACTGCCCACATATATCTCCGTCCGACCGTCGGCGCCGAAATCAATATTGTCGTAGTTGTGCCAGGACTGAAGTGAGAAGATCGCCGAAGGGCGCCACTCAATGCCGCCGCCAAGGTGCCGATAGGAGCCGCCGAAAAATTCTCCAAACTCGACATTTATGTGCGGTTGGATCGTCCAGGCGCTGGAGCCATCCCACCACACATAATAGTCGATCATATTGTAATCGCCTGCCGCGATGGAAACACCGCCTGGCAGCATAAAACCGCTGCTCAAACGCTCTTCCATGACATCAACATTTGCGCCGAAGAATGTGCCGTTAGCGAAATCGACTTCTAGGCCCACACCCTGCACGCTACTTTCAAGTTCCATGTTCAAGTCGGTAGTCCATTGCGACCAACCCCATAATTCGATGAAATCAAAGCGATCGCCTTCAGGGCGCCAGCGGCGGCGACCAGCAAGGTTCAACTCGCGACTTTCAGGACGATTAGCAAACCCGAGGGCTGGATTGTAATTTTCCTCAAGGCTTTTTGTCCGTATACGCCCCCACCACTCGTCACTGTTATAAATGAGCACACCACCCCAGGCTTGACCGTGGCCAATGTCGTCAGAGGTATAGGTATCAATGAAGAAGGCATCGGCATTGATCTGCGCACCGTTCTCAAGGTTGATCACATGCTGAAAATCAACACCGCCTAGCGCATTGTCGTGCGCCCCTGTGGGGTCGCCAAAGGTGGCGATCATCCCGACGCGCGATTCATCAAAGACTTCGTGGGAAGCCCGCACCACCCCCAACACCTGATTGCCGACGGTATCACTTTCGCCCATATAGGTGACGAGGGCGCCGACGTCAGCCCCGGCAACGCGGCCCGATAGTTTCCCCCCACCGATCAAGTCAATCAATTGACCGTTCGCCCGTCCAATGTTGCGCGAAAAATAGGGAAGGCCATTTGAGGGGCCGAAATTCTCCCCACCAAATTCGAAGATTGAGGCGTCTTGCAGAAAGAAATCCCGCGTCTCGGACCGGAACGTGGCAAAGCGCGACAGGCTCACAATCCGCTGATCCAGCGGTGTGTCTGAAAAATCCGTGTTGACGGTCAATGTACCGGTGAGAGAGGGCGTGACTTTGTAAAAAAGATTGCCGCTGGCATCGAACACAACATCATCTTCGCGGCCGGGTTCGGGCCAAATATGGGTATAGCGCGAGGTCGCAAAAACTTGCGCTTCAATTCCCAAGCCGCGCTCAATACCGGAAACACCAGTTAACGTACCAGCTCTGGATACATCAAACGTTCCGAGATTACGCTCGATCTGTGCCCAGCGCGTGACCTCTTGGTTCTGCGCGAAAAAACGCATGGCATCAAAGCCCCAATCGCCGCCGCCATCGGCATAGGACAATTCGCGAAACGGGATCGCCATTTCAGCGGTCCAACCCGTATCTGTGCGCTGGGTCCGCACTTCCCATGTGGCGTCCCATTCGGTGATCAGATCGCGGTTGTTTTGCAGCAAGGCGTCCCAGCGGGCCCCTAGTGGGTGGACAACAAACAAATAGGCGTCTCGCCCGCTTTGATGGGGATCAAGGAAGATGCGCACAAAATCGTCCACGCCCGTCGGACCATCGCGCTGGCGCACATTGGCTGTATAAAACCCCGGGCGCGTCTCGGTAACTTCGATAGCGACGTATAAGGTCGTCGGGGAATAGGCAATCCGAAACGTGGTGGGTTGCGAAGGTCCCGCGCCTTCATCGGGTTGAACCTGCCGGAAGTCCGTCGCAACCTGGGTATGGTCCCAAACCGCGTCATCGAGGTTGCCATCCATGTTGACGGTCTCGCCCGCGCCAAGCGAATAGGCCGCAAGGTTACGTGCCTCAGTGAAGCCTGAGCCGTTTGATTGGCCAAGCGCGACCGTTGCGGCGCCAGCGATAAATATCACCGTCGCCACCAATGCTGTTTTCAACATGGTAAAACCCTGCCTCGTCCTTTATCGGGATTGCGTGCGCTCAAACACTTTTAATCAGTATGAAGAACACATAATCCGAACCAGACGGAGACTACATATTGCCGCTGCAATGTCGATGGAGTTCGCGATGCCATTTGCGTAGCAAATGCGTGCGGATAATTCACGCCGTCGTGATTTATCAACAAGATCCCATAAAATTCAATGGCTTAGGTATTTTGGTCGAAATCAGCACCTTTCCAAGTTTTAATATTGGCGTAGGACTGAGGACAGGTCATTCAATCGTGCAGCTATCAACCCTGAAGGCCCGCAAAGGCTTTCGCACTATTGAGGTGGGTCGACGTTGATGGCGCCGTAGCGCTCTTCATAATCATCCACCGTCTTGCCCAGAACCTGAAGCAGCCGCTTGGCCGCGAAAGGGGACAATATGATGCGGTCCGAAAGGCCCACGTGAAGTTCCTTCGACGGCGCGCCTTGCCAGTTTTTGTGGGTGCCAAACAAAAGCGATACTTCTTCCCGCGTCGCGGTGGTGGTCACCACATTGGCGTAGGACACGGTGAGATTTGAATCGTCCCATTTGATGGCAGCTCCCGGCTGTTTGTTCCCCGGCGTTACGGCATCATCGCTCATGAAAGTGCTCCCAAAATCCTATAAAGCCAAAGTGCTTTCGCGCCAAAGTGAACCCCATTGGCAGGGTGGTTGCAACCGGGCCGAAACGTCCATTGCCGTGGGGGCATCAAAGCCCTAAATTTACCGGTAATGGCAGTTGCCCAAGTATGGCCGTTGCCCAATAAAGGATCATGTTCCATGGCTAACATAGAAAAAGCGACATTCGCGGCGGGGTGTTTTTGGGGCGTAGAAGCTTCATTCCGCGCGGTGCCCGGCGTAAGCGATGCGATCTGCGGCTATATTGGCGGGCACAAAGACAACCCCACCTATGAAGAGGTCTGCCGCACCGACACCGGCCACGCCGAAGCGGTGGAAGTAAGCTTTGATCCTGGTCTGGTCAGCTTTGAACAGCTGGTCGAGCACTTTTGGGCCCTCCACAACCCAACGCAGAAAGACCGGCAAGGACCGGACGTGGGCCGCCAATATCGTTCCGCGATCTTCACCCATTCCGATGACCAGGCCCGAATTGCTGCGGCAAGCAAAGACAAGGCCCAAGCAAATTTCGCCGCGCCCATCGCCACGGTGATCGAGCCTGCCGCCACTTTCTGGAAGGCCGAGGAATACCACCAACGCTATTTTGAGAAGAAAGGCGGCGGCGCGCACTGCGCCATTTGAACGGCTGCCGCTTCCCCGGTGCCACATCAAATGGCACGCTTGACTCGCAACGGGCCTCGGAACAAAATGGGAACATCTTAAAAAAAGGATGTGCCCATGCCCCTCGATCCCCACGACAAAGGCGTTGATTATGTGGAATTCGCCGCCGCTGACTTTGCCCCGGTAAAGGCTTTTTATGGCGGGGTCTTTGGCTGGCAATTCACCGATTATGGGCCGGACTATTGTGCCTTCGAGGATGGGCGCCTGGCCGGCGGATTTCGCAAGGGCGAACCGCAAAACGGCACCAGCTTGGTGGTTCTTTACGCAACGGACCTTGAAGCCATCGAAACGGCGGTAACGGCGGCGGGCGGCAAGGTGACCGAGGCGATTTTTTCCTTCCCCGGCGGAAGGCGTTTTCACTTCACAGATCCCGTGGGAAATGCACTCGCCGTATGGTCCACACCCTAAAATCGTGGGGCTCCCGTAACGACACCTGATTGACCCCTACCCCCCGCGAGAGGTAGGGAATGGGTTCGAGTTTCAGCCCAATCAAGGTGAATGAACATGCCCACATACAAGGCCCCCGTTGACGATTTCAATTTCCTCATGTGGGAACTCCACAAAATTGATCAGTACAAGGATTGGCCGGGCTATGCCGATCTTGACCGGGAGCTGACCACCGCAGTGTTGAGCGAGGGCGGCAAGTTCTGTGAAGAAGTGCTGCAACCACTCAATCAAGTGGGCGACGAGCACGGCTGCAAAATAGAAAACGGCGTGGTGCGCACACCTCCTGGTTTCAAAGAAGCCTATGAACAATATTGCGCCAATGGCTGGAATCGCCTGGGCGCCCCGGAATCCATGGATGGCGCAGGCCTTCCCGGCGTGATCTCCCTTGCCTTTACCGAAATGGGTTTTTCCGCGAACCATGCCTTTTCCATGTATCCGGGGCTGACGGGTGCGGCCATGTCAGCGCTAGGCGCCACCGGCGCGCCGTGGATGAAGGAACATATCGTTCCCAAAATGGTGTCGGGGGAATGGTGCGGCACCATGTGCCTGACCGAGCCCCATTGCGGCACTGATTTGCGGCTCATGAAAACCAAGGCCGTGGAACAGGAAGACGGCACCTATCGTTTGTCGGGCACCAAGATCTTTATCTCTGGCGGCGATCATGACCTTACCGACAACATCATCCATATGGTGATTGCCAAGATCCCTGATGAAAACGGCAAGCTGGCCGACGATCTTTCGACGGTAAATTTCTTCATGGTGGCCAAGATCAATGTGGCCGAAGACGGCACGATGAAAGATCGCAATGGTGTTACTTGCGGGTCCATTGAGAAAAAAATGGGCATCAAAGGATCGAGCACCTGCGTTTTGAACTTCGACGAGGCCGTCGCCTATCGCCTTGGCCCCAAGCCGCAGCCCAAAGTGGAAGGCGAGAAGCGCTCGTCCTCCGCCGGCATGAAAGGCATGTTCGGCATGATGAACGCCGCGCGCTTGGGTGTGGGCATTCAAGGCGTCGCCTCCGCCGAGGTCGCCTATCAGAACGGCGTGACCTATGCCAATGAGCGCACCGCGGGCCGCGCCCTTGATGGTGCAAAATTTCCCGAGCAATCTGCTGACCCCATTATGGTGCACCCCGATGTGCGGCGCATGCTGCTCATGGGCCGCTCATTTGCCGAGGGCGCCCGCGCCATAACAACCTGGGTCGCCATCCTGATGAGCCAGGCGCACCTGGGCAAAACCGAAGAAGAGCGTGAGTTCGCTGCCGATACCTCGGATCTTTTGACGCCGGTGATCAAAGCCTATTTCACTGACATGGGCTTTGATGTCTCCAATGCCGCGATGCAGTGCTATGGCGGCCACGGTTATGTGCGCGACCACGGTATGGAACAATTCGTGCGCGATGCCCGCATCAACCAAATCTATGAAGGCGCCAATGGCGTGCAGGCCTTGGACCTTGTGGGCCGCAAGCTGGCACGCAACGGCGGGCGCGGGGTGATGAATTACTTTGCGCACATCGAAGCGACTATTAAGGGTTGCGAAAGCGACGCGAAACTCAAGCCCCTCGCGAACGCCCTTGACCGCGGTTACAAACACCTTGGGGATGCCACCGGCTGGTTGATGGAACACGCCGCCAAGAACCGCAATGAGGCAGGCGCGGCGTCGGTTGATTATCTGCGCATCTTTGGCGTTGTCTCAGTGGGCCTTATGTGGCTGAAGATGGCGAAGATTTCTCAAGAAGCCCTCGCCAGCGGCACCGACAACCCGGACTTTTATAACCGCAAGCTCACCTGCGCCAAATTCTGGATGGAACGCATGTTGCCGGAAACCGATGCCTGCATCGTGCGGCTTAAGGCCGGCGCGGAAACGCTGATGGAGCTCGACGCCGCGGCGTTCTAGCCGCGCGCATCCTTGATAAAACTGACGATGTGATCGGCCAAAATGGGCTGAAGCTCGGTCGCCAGATCATGGCCCATGCCTTCAATCAGCGTCAACTTGGCGCCGGGAATGTGCTTGGCCGTGTCCTTGCCGCCCTCAACCACTACTAGTGGATCATCCGTACCGTGAATGACATGCGCGGGGCGCGTGATTTCCTTGAGTTTGCCAACGCGGCTACCCCCGCCAATCACCGCCGCCAGATGTCTTGAAACACCCACGGGATAATTCGCGCGGTCAACGCCGATGGCCCCATTGGCGCGGATTACCCAATCGGGATCCATGAAGCCGGGCGAGCCAATGATCTTTCGCCCCTCAACAAGATTATCGAGAATTGAATCGCGGTTCGTGGGGTCGTCTGGTGCCGAGATCAACACCGCCATGGCTTCGGGTTTGGACGGCGGCAGCTCGGGATTGCCAGAGGTCGACATGATTGAGGTAAGCGTGTTGATCTTGTTCGGATGCCGGTGTGCCAGTTCCTGCGTAATCATGCCGCCCATAGAAACGCCGATAATGTGGCTGGGGCCGAGGTCCAGCGCGTCGATCAGGCCCGCCGCATCGTCCGCCATATCGGAAAGCAAATAAGGCACGGTCATAGGCTTGCCTTCAGCCGCGAGGGCCATGAGCATGCCCACGTCCTGCGGGCCCGCTTCATCGAAATAGGTGGAAAACCCCGTGTCGCGATTATCAAAGCGGATGACCCGGTGGCCCGCATCGACAAGCATCTGGCAAAAGCCAAGTGGCCAGGCCGTCAGCTGCTGACCTAACCCCATAATGAGCAAAATTGGGTCGCCATCCTTGGGGCCCAGATCTTCGTATTCGATGCGAATTCCGTTCGATGCAACACTCGGCATGTTCAAGCTCTCTTCACTCGTTTACATTTCATGAGAAACTGGCAAATTGTCAGTTCGGGAAAAGGAGACTAGCCCCCATGTCCCTCACTGTCGATCTCTACTGGTCATTCCGCAGCCCCTACTCTTACCTTGCGGCACCCCGGCTTATGGAGATCGCGCGCGATTACGATGTGAACTTCAATGTGAAGATCGTTGCGCCGCTTGCCGTGCGCGACCCCGATTTTTTCGAACGTTCTGACCCGCGCTGGCTCAATTACACCATTACCGATTTCGTGCGCGTGGCGCAGAAGTTGGACCTGCCCTTGGGGCCCCTGAGCCCTGATCCCATCATTCAAGACATTCAGACGCGCAAGATCGCAGCCGACCAGCCGTACATCTTTCGGCTGCTGCGGCTGGGGGCGCTGGCCGCAGAACGCGGTAAGGGACTGCCCTTCATTTATGAAGTCAGCCGCGTCATCTGGGGCGGCGAAAAATGGCTCGAAGGCGAGGTGCTGAAAGATGCCGCGGCGCGCGCCGGGCTCGATCTTGCAGAATTGGACAGTCTGGTCGAGGCCGACCCTGCCCGCTTCGATGCCATGATTGAACAGAATGAAGCGGACCAGCAAGACGCTGGCCATTGGGGCGTTCCCTTAATGGTCTTCAATGGCGAGCCATTCTTTGGGCAGGACCGCATTGACCTTCTCATGTGGCGCATGAACCAACATGGACTTTCGAAACGAAAATGAAGCGCAATTTCGACGGGCTCGCCGATACCGAGTTCGACCTTCTTATCATTGGCGGCGGGATTACAGGAAGCTGTATTGCCCGGGACGCGGCGTCGCGTGGACTCAAAGTCGCACTGGTTGAAAAGAACGACTTTTCATCGGCTACAAGCGCCGGGCCATCGAAATTGATCCATGGGGGGTTGCGTTATTTGCGTAACTTCGAACTGGGCCTGGTGCGCGAAAGCTTGGCCGAGCGGCGCATTTGGGAACGCATCGCACCCCACCAAGTGCGCCCACTGGCTTTTCTTCTGCCTGCGGACAAAAAATCAAAATCTACATTGAACATCGGGCTAACGCTCTATGACCTGCTGTCGCTCGATCGCAATAAGGTCAAAGACCCCGAACAAAAACTGCCCGGCCATAAGTGGCTGAACGCAGAAGCCGCGAAAAAGGCAGAGCCCGTCCTGGGTGGGCAGGAAATGGAAGGCGCGTTCGTTTATTACGACTGCCAGATGCGCAGCCCCGAACGGTTGTGCCTCGAATGCCTGATTGATGCGGATCGCCACGGCGCGGTGGTTACCAATTATGCCGAAGCCACCGGCTTTCTGCGCGAGGGTAAACGAATTCTTGGGGCAGAGGTTTTTGACCGGGTCACAGGGATCGAAATTAGCGTCCGTGCGAGGATCACCGTAAACGCTGCGGGCCCTTGGGCGGACAGTCTTTTAGGTCTTGCCCAGCAGGGCGAACCCACACGCCATCTCCTGCGATCCAAAGGCATCCATTTGATCACACGGCAACTCACCTCGGGCCACGCCGTTATGGCGGCGATCTCTAAGGAAATGGGCGGCGGTCATATGTTCTTGCTGCCCTGGCGCGGCAAAACCATCATTGGCACCACTGATACGGCCTATGAAGGGGACCCGGACGAATTGGAAGTAACACCGCGAGAAATCAACGCCTATCTGTCGGTGATCAATAGAACCATTTCCGGCATCGGGCTGACCCGCGACGATGTGGTTCACGCCTATGCTGGGCTGCGGCCCCTGATCCAGGATAAGGCGGAAAAGAAAAATCCTTACAACGCCAGCCGTAAATCCGAAGTTGTGGATCACCAAAAAGAAGACAGGCTTAAAGGGCTCTTCTCAGCCATTGGCGGTAAATGGACAACCTCTCGATACGTGGCAGAAAATGCGGTGAACGCTATTGCCAAGCGGCTGAAGCGAAAGCTGCCGGCGTCGCGCACAGCAGAGACGCCGCTTCCCGGCGGCAAGTTCGATGCCTTGAGCCCCTTCTTTGATGCTATGAACGAGCGTTACCCCGAACTTTCCGGTGCGCGGTTGGACGAACTTGTCTTTACCTATGGCAGTGAGATGGACAGCGTTGCCGCCTTTGCCAGTGAAAGCGCGGCGCTTGCCGAACGGCTTGCGCCCAATCGCGGCGAGATCGGGGCGCAGGTCGTCCACGCGGTGCGTGAGGAAATGGCGTTTACATTGGAAGATGTTGTGTTCCGCCGCACCGGGCTTGGCACCTTGGGATATCCAGGTGATGAAGCACTGGCACGCGTGACACAAATCATGGCGCGCGAATTTGGTTGGGATAAAGCCCAAATTGAGGAAGAACTCCGCGGCGTTAAACGGCTGTTCTATGCAGAGCGGACCTAAGGGGAGAACGCATTGACGATCACGGTCATCGCTAACCCAAAATCGGGCGGCGGGCGCACACGTAAATTGCTTCCCGACATCAAAACCAAACTGGAAGCAGCGCTGGGTCCGGTGGAACTAGTGCTTACCACTTGCTCGGGCGACGCAACCCCCAAGACGCGCAAAGCGCTAAGCGCCGGCGCAACCCTGATCATCGCCGTGGGTGGTGACGGCACCGTCAATGAATGTGTCAACGGGTTCTTTGTGGACGGCAAGGCGATTAACCCGGACGCCCAATTTGGTTTGATCATGAGCGGTACTGGCGGGGACTTTCGCCGCACCTTTGATCTGGGCCCCACGATTGACGATTATATCAGCACCATCGCCAAGGGCGTCACGCGCGGCATCGACCTTGGCCGCATATCTTACAAAAATTGGGACGGCCAGGACGAAGCGCGATTTTTTGACAATATCTCCAGCTTTGGCCTTTCGGGCATAGTCGATAAAGCGGTGAACAACGCCAAGATCTCCAAACTTTTCGGCGGCTCTTTCAGCTTTTACTGGTGCACCCTGACCGCCATGTTGCGGTTCAAGCCGCAGGCCGTACGGATCCAAGTGGATGATCACTTCGACGAGGTCTTCAATATCAACAACGCTGCCATCTGCAATGGGCAATATTTCGGCGGCGGCATGTGGATCGCACCCAGCGCTGACCCCTCCGATGGTGTGTTCGAGGTTGTCATCATCAAGGACGCAAGTTTCCGCAATATGTTGAAAGACACAGGCTCTATCTATGATGGAACCCATCTCGATAATCCCCGCATTGTCACGACCCGAGGGATACGGATTGTCGCCACCCCTGTTAACCATGAGGATGTCTTGATCGACGCCGATGGTGAAACCCCAGGTAAACTGCCCGCAACCTTTGAAATTCTTCCCAATGCACTGAGCATTCGGTGCTAAACATTCGGTGTTAGAGTAAAGATCGAAGAACGAGGTCCGGAGCATTGCTCCGCAGGGGGCATGGCGGTAGATCGTAGCGAAACCAGATGGAACGGTTGGGGCTGGAACGAACAGCTCGACGAACTTTCACACAATGACCGTGTGTGGGAGTGGATTGCGAGTGAGCTCAACGTGGGTGCGCTCTTGGTAACTCCCGCTGTGCCGATTGAAGAAGTTGAACTGCCGGCCCCTCGCCTAGCTTCCGAAATGTTAAATGCCTTGGCCGAGGTCGTTGGCGAAGCCTGGGTAAAAGTCTCTCGTCAGGAACGCGCCTCTCATGCGCGCGGCAAGAGCTATCACGATCTTCTTTACCTTCGCGCCGGCGACCTTGCCAATACAACACCGGACGCGGTGGTTTATCCCGGCAATCCGCTTGAGACCCTTGAACTCATTCAACGTTGCGCCGACCGCAACATTGCCGTGGTGCCCACCGGCGGCGGCACTTCTGTCGTAGGCGGCGTCAACGCATCGCCCGGTGAAAGCCATGACGGGGTTATCGTACTCAACACCACCCGCATGAGCCGTGTACTGACCATCGACGAGGAAGCCATGACTGCGGTTGTGGAAGCGGGCGTTTATGGCCCCGACCTTGAAGAGCAGTTGGCCGAAAAGGGCTTTACCCTGGGCCACTACCCCCAAAGTTTTCAGTTCTCCACCCTCGGTGGATGGATCGCGGCGCGCGGGGCGGGCCAGCAATCAACAAAATACGGCAAAGCCGAAAGCTGGCTTGTCTGCGCCAAGCTTGCCACACCAAAAGGATTTTGGACCACGGAATGCTTTCCCGCTTCCGCTGCGGGACCAGACCTCAATGATCTGGTGCTCGGTTCGGAAGGCACCATCGGCGTCATTACCGAGGCCACAGTAAAAATTCAGCGCGTCCCCGAGGCCAAAGATTATCGCGGCTATTTGTTTGGTGATTTCACCAGCGGTGTTGCCGCTGCGCGGGAAATTATTCAAGCGCGTCTGCCGGTGGCCATGGTGCGTTTATCGGATGAAAACGAAACGCATTTCTTCCGCGCTTTTTCAGACGCGCAAAAACCCAATTCCTTTTTACGACGGATCAAGAAGACACTCGAGAGCTGGTACTTGAAATCCAAAGGCGTTTCACAAAAACCGTGCCTGATGATCGTCGGTATCGAAGGCCGCAATGCCAACGTCGAGGGGGTAAGCAAGGTTACTGCGGCAATTGCCAAGAAGCACAAAGCCCTTGCCATTGGCCCATCGGCCGGTAAGCGCTGGTTTGAAGGGCGTTTTCATGGACCCTACGCGCGGGATCCTATGCTTGATCACGGGCTCGGGGTAGACACGCTGGAAACCGCGACGCGCTGGTCAAATATTCTGCATCTGCAAGACGCCATGATCCCCGCCATCGAAGGCGCCATTCGCGAGGGCCTGCCCAATCACGGGGCGCGCGGCATCGTCATGGGCCATATCAGCCATACGTACACGGATGGTGCGAGCCTTTATTATACTTTTGTCTTCCCACGCGATCTCGAAAATGACGTGCGCCAATGGCTGGCCATAAAAAAAGCAGCCACCGAAACCATCGTCGAACACGGCGGTACAATCTCGCATCATCACGGTATCGGCACCGATCACACCGCTTGGATGGTTGAGGAAAAAGGCCCCATTGGTCTTGGCATTCTCAAGGCCGTTAAAGACGAAATGGATGAGACCGGCATCATGAACCCCGGCAAACTCATCCCTTAAGTGTTGCATCGCAACACAAGTGTTTGGTGCGCCAAAGCAAATTCCCGGTTAGGCTACTCGCGTTAACAAAAAAATGCCGCTCTAGCGGCTACTTGAGGAAGGAAACGTGACCGATGTTTAGAACCATCAATAGCATTTTTGGAATTCTTACACCTTTGCAACCGATCGCCGGTTGGTTCATTCGATTATCTTGGGGTGCAATTTTTCTTTATCACGGCACCGGGAAGTTCATCAACGGCATTGAAGGCTTTGGCGCGGGCCTTTCCGAAGTGTTTGGCGAACTTGGGTTACCCGTTGCCATACTTGTGGCCGTTGCCGAAATTCTAGCTGGCGTTGGCGCCATTGTTGGCGGCTTCCGAAGGGATGACTTTGGGAACGCGGTAACAAGGCTTGCAGGCCTAGCGGCATTCCCGGTGATGATTGGCGCTATCGTTCTCGTCCGGTGGGGCGGGGCATGGGCCGATATGGAATTGGATGTTCTGCTTTTGGGCGTTGCCGTCTACTTCATGATCAAAGGTTCCGACGTCTGAGCCTAAGCGGGCCAAGCGGCTTTTAGCGCTTTGGCAGCATCTATCACGGCTTCTTTGGCATCCGGCGACAGTGCCGTCATGTTAAAGAAGCCGTGAATCATATCGGGATAGTCCTTGTACGTCACATCCACGCCAGATGCCGCAAGGCGGTCCGCATAGGCTTTGCCTTCGTCCTTGAGCGGATCAAATCCAGCCGTAATCACCAGCGCTGAGGGCAAGCCGGACAAATCCTCCGCCAAAAGCGGAGAAAGGCGTGGGTCAGAATGATCCTGCCCTTCGGGCACGTAGCACTCCATGAACCAGTCCATGGTCTTACGCTCAAGAAAATAACCTTCGGCAAAATCCTTCATGGATTGGGTGTCGGAATGCACGCGTGTCGCGGGATAAATCAGCATCTGAAAACATATGCTGGGGCCGCCTTTGGTCTTGGCCGCCAGTTGCGAGATCACGGCAGAAAGATTGCCCCCCGCCGAATCCCCCGCCACGGCGAGGTAATTGGCGTCGATGCCAAGCTCGCCCGCATTTTCTTCAACCCATTTGATCGCCGCCCAGGCATCGTCGACAGCGGCGGGGAATTTGGCCTCAGGGGCCAGGCGATAATCCACTGCAACAACCTTGCAGCCCGCCTCGTTGGCAAACTGGCGGCAAAGGGCGTCATGGCTATCCAGATCACCGATTACAAATCCGCCGCCATGAAAGAAAACAAGACACTTCATGGCACCGCCCGCGGCCACGGGGGTATAGACCCGCACCGGCACATCGCCGCCCGGTCCTTTGAAACTCATGTCCTCGGTCTTGCCGATGGGCACATCGACGGGATCCGTCAGCTGGTGTAACGCCCGATAATTTTCGCGCGTGGGGCCGGGCCCCACTTCCCATCCTGGGGGCACATCGCTAGCCGCCAATTGATCAAGAAGCGGCTGAATTTGTGGATTGACGGTCATGGGCCGAGCTTTCTGGCTTTTCAACGGGCCCGCAACTATGACCCACCCGCGCAAAGACGAGCAAGTGATAACAAAACCCCATGAGATTGCAGCGTACTGGCTTACCCCAAAGAACCCGCGCCCTTAGCCAGGAACGTTTTCTTTGCTAAGAAATGCGGCCTCTGCGGGCGTGGTTTCGCGGCCCAAGGCCTTGTTGCGAAAGGGAAAGCGGCCAAATTTCTCGATCACGTCGCGATGCCAAATGGCGTGGGGCAAATTCCCAGAATCCTCCCCCAACCGCTCACGGATCAAGGCAATGGATTTGTCTTGAAGGCCCAGATCCTCAGCATGCATGAACGGAATATAGAAAAAGGCGCGGCGATCATCAGCCGTTGCCATGTCATGTCCCGCTTCAATGGCGGCGTCGGCCATCGCCCTCGCCTTTTCGTCTTGGGCGAAGGCTTGGCCCTTGCCGCGATAGACATTGCGCGAGAACTGATCGAGCAATATCACCAAGGCCAAAGCGCCCGCAGCCGTTGACAGCCAGCCATCATGATCGCCCACCGCCGCTTGTGCCAACAATGCGCCAAACCGGTCCCGCATGGCCTGGTCGAACACAGGATCGGATGCGAACCATTGTTTGGGGCTGGTTTCGTCAAACCAGAAGGTCAGGATGTCAATTGCGCGCGGATCGGTTTGAGCCATTTATCTCTCCTCTTTCCAAACAGCATTAGGGCTCGATCCCGCATTTTGCAAATTTTCGAAACCGGAACATATTCCCAAGCATCCTATCCCCGGGCATCACATTTTCAGGCATTAGAGGGTAGCAGCGGAAAAAGGCGCCGTGCTTGCGAACTGCCCTGCAACTTGCAAAGCTACAGATCAATCCAAATCACCGGTGCGGCATGTCAGATCAACGTCTAGAGATATTGCAGGCCTATGAGGCAACGCGGGAAACCAGCCAAACTCTCGCCGCGCCCCTTTCGCCCGAAGATCAAACCGTTCAGTCCATGACTGATGCGAGCCCGGTGAAATGGCATCTTGCCCATACCACGTGGTTTTTTGAGACCTTCGTTCTGAAGCACTTTGTGGACGACTATAAGCCCTTCAATGGCGCCTTTGAGCACTTGTTCAATTCCTATTACAATTCCATTGGCGAACCCTACCCCCGCGAAAAGCGCGGGCTGGTCACACGGCCCGGCGCCCAAGAGACGTTGGAATTTCGCGCCTATGTGGACATGGCAATTGCGGGCCTGCTCGAAAATGTCAGCGACAATAGTTACGGCAAAGTTCTGCAGCTCATGCGCATCGGCATCAATCACGAACAGCAACATCAAGAACTTCTTTGCACCGATGTAAAACACGCTCTTTCCTTTAATCCGCTTGATCCGGCAGCCTATGTCGCGGCGGCGCCTTTGAAAGATGAAGGTGAACCGGGGCTGGGCTGGGTTTCCTTTGAGGGCGGCGTCGAGGAAACGGGCGTTGATTGGGAACTCGCCGAATTTGCCTTCGATAATGAAGGGCCCCGGCACAAAACCTTTGTTGCGCCCTTCAAGCTTGCCGACCGGCTGGTGACCAATGGCGAATATCTCGCCTTTATGAAGGACGGTGGTTATGAAACCGCCTCCCTTTGGCTGTCTGACGGCTGGGCTGTGGTCAACCATGAAGGTTGGCGTGGGCCGCTTTATTGGCGTGAAGATGATGACCGCTGGAGCACTTACACCCTGCATGGGCGGGAGGCGGTGAACCCGCACGCGCCGGTGAGTCATATCAGCTATTTTGAAGCGGCGGCCTTTGCTGAATGGGCCGGCAAGCGCCTTCCGCGCGAAAACGAATGGGAAATCGCCGCGCGCGACCAAGCCCCCATAGGCAATTTCTTGATCCCCGGCACCTCACCTGCCCCTGCCGCGGTCGATGGACAGGTCGCCCGGCTGCGTCAGATTTTCGGCGATTGCTGGGAATGGACGCAAAGTCCGTATACTGCTTATCCCGGGTATCGCGCACCAAAAGGGGCGGTGGGTGAATATAACGGCAAGTTCATGAGCGGACAGATGGTCTTGCGCGGGGGTTCCTGCGCGACGCCTGAGGGACATATTCGCCCGACCTACCGCAATTTCTTTTATCCTCACCAGCGCTGGCAATATACCGGACTTCGCCTCGCCGACGACACCTAGAACCGCATATTTCCCGAACAGATTTTTTCAAACAACGTGCCATCCAGCGGCACATAGACCCCTGCCACATCGTCAAAGAAGAACATTTGATCTGCGATCGCGCCGGGGTCAAAACCTTCCTTCTGCAAATCAACCTTGCGGTGCTTGAAGGTGCCGGTGATTTCCATTTCCGGCAGAAGCCGCAGGAACATCGGTCGGGCATAAGTGGGCAGATCGGCTTTGATATGTTCACTTAAGCTGTCCACATCGAACCCCGGGTCCGTCACGATTGCCGCCATTCCCGCACGCCCATCCGCACCCGGAACATGAACGCCATAGACATTGGCTTCTTGGATGCCCTCGAAAACGGACAGAACTTCGGCAACCTCGGATGTTGCGACGTTTTCACCTTTCCAGCGGAAGGTGTCGCCAATGCGATCCATGAAATAGACATAACCGTTCTTGCCCATACGCATCAGATCGCCGGAACGGAAATAGCTATCGCCGGGTTCAAAGACATCGTGGAGGATTTTCTTCTCGTCGGCTTTGCGGTCACCGTAGCCTTCGAAAGCTTCGCCCGCTTCTTCGGAAATGCGCCCGATGGCTTCGCCGACTTCGTCCAATTCGCACTCGATGCAAAACCCGTCCGCGCCGCGCACTGGCTCTTCACTTTCCAAATCAAATTTTGCGAACTTAATGCGCTCATAGGCTTTCTTCCCAAACCACGGGATACGGCCCACGGCGCCCGGCTTGCCATCGAAATTGAACAGCATGACGTTGCCTTCGGTGGCGCCGTAAAATTCGACAATGTGCGGGATCTTGAAGCGCGATTGAAACGGCAGCCACACCTCGGGGCGCAGGCCATTGCCTACGCAAATACGGACCTTGTGATCGCGCTCTTCGGGAATTGAATCTGTATTGAGCAGATAACGGCAAAGCTCGCCAATGTACTGGAAAATAGTGACGTCGTATTTCGCGCAGTCCTTCCAGAACTGGGTTGCCGAAAACTTGCGCGCCAGAACAATGGTTCCACCTGCGAAAAGGGCAACGCCTGGCGCGGCAACACCGCCCGCCGAATGATATAGCGGCAGGCAGACGTAAACCCGGTCGGAAGGCTTCGCATCGACGGACAGAGAAAAGAGCCCCGATCCTGATTGCATACGCCGGTGGGAAAACCGCGCGGCCTTGGGCAGGCCGGTGGTACCGCTGGTGTAGATAAAAAAGCAGATGTCCTCGCCGGTAAGCCCTTCACGCGCTTCACGGCCAATGTGATCCACCGGAAGAACCGGCAGCGCCTGGCTCAGGTCTTCAGTGCCCGCTACCTCGCCACCTTCGGCCCATATTGTTAGAGGCTGATCAAACAAGTGCTTCGCGCTTTCATAGTTCTCAGAAAGCTCGGCCCCCAAAATCAGCAAATTGACCTTGGCAATATTGACGGAATGGGCAAGCGCCTGACCCATCAAATTGGTATTGATCAACGCGGTAGTGACGCCGATCTTGGCCATGCCCAGGCTTGCAAACAGATATTCGGGCCGGTTTTCCATCAAAAGCGCCACCACGTCGCCCTGCTTCAAACCTTGCGCCCGCGCCCAATGAGCCCAGCGGTTCCCTTGGTCATTATAGTCAGCGTAAGTGTAGCTGCGGCCTTCAAAGACGACCGCTTCCTTGTCCGGGGTCTTCTCCGCCCAGGCTTCCACCAGATCGGCGGCGGTTAGGGACGCATCCTCGGCCACCGGCCGAAGCCGCTTGGCAAGTCGGATCAAGGCTTTGAAGAAGGTGATGTCGCGGCGGAACTGGGTGAAAAAACCCATGGCGGGAGTGTCTCCGTGAATGGAATTGGACAATAAGCATAGGTGACCACTTCCAAGGGTCAAGCAAAGTGGCTTGCGCGGGTTGCCGCAGGCGGCTAATTCCCAACACCATGAGCGATATCATTCTCGATTGCCTTGGGCTCAAATGTCCCTTGCCGGTTCTCAAAGCACGCAAGCGCTTGCGCGAAATGCGCCAGGGTGAGGTGCTTGTGGTGCTCGCCGATGACCCCATCGCGCCTTTGGATCTGGAACACATGGTCCAAGAGGACGGCCACATTGTGCTTGAGATGATCACCGAAGACGGCAAAACGCGCGCCCGGCTCGAAAAAGGCGACCGCTAAGCGTTCCCACGCTTGAGGCCGCCGCCGTCCCACGCTAAGCATCAAGCCAACAATTCGGCGCGACCCTCGGAGCAAGCCATGGCCAAGTCCAATAAAACAGCAATCAGCCCCACCCGGGCCGACGATTATAACGAGTGGTATCAGCAGGTCGTGCGCGGCGCCGATCTTGCTGAAAACGCGGCGGTGCGCGGTTGCATGATCATTCGGCCGTGGGGATATGCCTTGTGGGAGAACGTGCAGACCGCCATGGACCGGCGCTTTAAGGAGACCGGCCACGAGAACGCTTATTTCCCCCTGCTGATCCCCTTGCGCTTTATCGAAAAAGAAGCCGCCCACGTGGAAGGTTTTGCCAAGGAAATGGCCGTGGTCACCCACCATCGGCTGGAAGCGGACGAGGACGGCAAGTTAGTGCCCGCAGCGCCCTTAGAAGAGCCCATGGTGATCCGGCCCACGTCCGAGACCATCATCGGCGAAGCTTTCGCAGGCTGGATCCGCAGCTATCGCGACCTGCCGGTCAAAATCAATCAGTGGGCCAACGTCGTGCGCTGGGAAATGCGCCCGCGCCTGTGGCTGCGCACGTCGGAATTTCTTTGGCAAGAAGGCCATACTGCCCACGCCACCGAAGAGGAAGCGCGCGAAGAGGTCATGACCATGCTCGACGTTTACCGCGAGGTCGTGGAAGAATATATGGCGGTACCGGTTATTTGCGGCGAAAAATCAGAAGGCGAACGGTTTCCCGGCGCGGTGGATACCTTCACCATCGAAGCCATGATGCAAGATGGTAAGGCGCTTCAATCGGGCACGTCCCATTACCTGGGACAGAATTTTTCAAAAGCGGCAAACATTCGCTTTCAAACTGAAACCGGCGATTGGGAATTTTGCCATACCACATCGTGGGGTTCTTCAACACGGCTCATCGGGGGTCTGATTATGACCCATGCGGACGATGACGGATTGCGCGTGCCGCCCCGCATGGCGCCGCAACATGTGGTGATCGTTCCCATCATTCGCGATGACACGCAGCAAGGGCCGGTCATGGAATATGCCGAAAGTGTTGCCAAGCGCCTGCGCGAGGTCAGCTTTGACGGGGCACCCGTTCGTGTGCGCGTTGACGATCGAAAGATTCAATCTCAGGAAAAAAAGTGGGATTGGGTGCGCAAGGGTGTGCCCATTACCCTTGAAATTGGGCCTCGCGATATTGAAAGCAGTGGCGCGGCCATGGCCCGGCGCGACAAGGTGCGCGACAAAAAGCAAATCCTCTCAATCGATGAAATTGCCGGCGAACTTGAAGAACTGCTCTGGGGTATTCAGTCCAACTTGTTTGAAGAAGCCAAAGCTTACCGTTCGGCACGGTGCCGCAATGACATCACTTCGTTTGATGAATTCAAAACCTATTTTGAAGCGTTGAAAGGCAACACCTTCAACGCCGAGGGCGGCTTTGTGAAAGCCTGGTGGTGTGAAGACGCTGGAAGCGAAGACATGCTCAAAGAGCTTGCGGTTAGTGTGCGCTGTATCCCGCTCGATCAACCCGGTGGGACAGGGACTTGTATCCTTACCGGCAAGCCGGCAACGCGCATGGCCGTCTTTGCCAAATCCTACTAGGCGTTAAACACTTCAGCTATTGCAAAGACTGCAAAGACGCCAGAGCTGAGCGCGCCAAGCATCGGGACGGCGAGCGGCACTTCCCATACCCCTTCCGGCGGACGGCCGCGCCGCTTCACCGCAATCAATGCCAAGTTCACCACCGTAAAGACCACCAGGATCATGGCTGAGGTAATCTCAGCCAGAGTTACGAGGGGCAATGCCAGGGCAGCGATCAGCACCAAGGCCCCGACCAATATGGTGCCCTTGATGGGGGTGCGGGTTCGCGGATCGATCTCACCAAACATCTGCGGCAGCGCATTTTGCCGCGCAAGACCATAAAGCACCCGCGCTGCCATAATAATTTGGATCAACGCGCCGTTGATCACGGCGAGCATGGCCACAAGGCTCATGGCTTGGGGCGGCATGGTGGTAAGCCGCTCAAACAGCAACGCCAGTGGCGCCCCGCTTGCCGCCAATTCGGCGGGGGCAACCGTTCGCACCGCGACAAAGGCAACGCCCACATAAATCAGCGTCGTCAGCACAACAACCAGTGCAATCGCCCGGCCAATGGTTCGTGGCGCATCCACAACTTCCTCGGCAACATTGACCATGTCCTCAAAGCCAATAAATGCATAGAAGGCAAGAACTGCACCCGACAGAACCGCAAGGCCTGTTATCGACCCATTGAGCGGCATGGCGGGCGGGGCCTCGCTAACAATCGCACCGGGCAAGCCAAAGCCGATGATGACCAGAAGCGCGCCTGCCTCGATCAAGGTCAGCAGGGCGGCAACGGTAACGCTTTCCGCAATCCCCCAAATGGCAAGTCCCGTCAGTGCAAGGATCAATATTGCCACCGCCAACACTTCCGGCACGATAACAAATGTATGCAAGTAACCGGCAAACCCTTGCGCAATGGCGGCGGATGAGACGATGCCACCAGTGGCGACAAGCAGCCCTACAAACAGGGATAATTCGCGCCGGCCAAAACCTTCGAGGACATAGACCGCCTCACCCGCGCTTTTGGGGAAACGGCCGCCCAGTTCGGCGAAACTAAAAGCTGTGAGCGCTGATAAAAGAGCGGCGATTAGAAATGATAATGGCGCGTAGCCGCCAGTGCGCCCGACCACTTCGCCAATCAATACATAGATACCCGCACCCAGAACCGTTCCAAGGCCATAGAGCGTCAGAAGCGGCAGACCAAGCGTGCGTTTAAGTTCAGGGGATTGGGTTTCGCTCATGGGGCCCAGCCTAAAGCAAAACGGGCGCCTTTGGTAAGAAGACGCCCGCTTTCATTCAATTGAATCTTTCGATCAGAATTTGGCGTCGATCTCTGACAAATACAGCGTGGCGGGGGGATAGTCCGGCGTATCCGCGTAAGTGCCTACCCAAATATTGTAGAGCCCGCTTTGTGGATCACCGAACTCAATCGCCGGGTTGAGGCTGGAGTAATCATCGTTGCAATACCACTGTCCATCAGGCGCATTGACCACCAAAACCGTATCCGTGCTGGACGACGCAGAGATGAAAAGCGGCCAGCTGCTCGCCGTGTAATCGAGATTGAAATCGGGGTTACCCGCGACATGACCCCAACAAGATGCGCCAAGCCCCGAGGCTTCTTCGCTGCCACCAGCTGCGAGTGAAACCACATAAGGATCAGGCGAGAAGCCAGCGTTCAGCGTGACCTGGCCATAGGACGGCGTGCCGCTCCAATCGATATTGCCGCTATAGCCATTGTCCGTTGCACCCACTTCGGAGACCGAAATGGTGGCTTCAGGATAGCCGCCGCCAGCGGAATAAACCCCGACCCAAATATCGTAGAGACCACTTTGCGGGTTTTGAAACAGCAGCTGCGGATTGAGGCCATCGCCGCCATCATCATCGCAATACCACTGCCCATCTGGCGCATGGATCACAAGGGTCGTGTCACTGTCTGATACTGCGGAGAAATAGAGCGGCCAGCTGCCCGCGTCATAATAGACATCGTAGTCCGGCGCCTCGGACACATAGCCGCGGCAATTATTGCCAACGGCGACATTCGCCTCAAGCGGTCCCCCGGCATTGACCGTCATCACGTGGGGATCAGGAACAAACCCCGCCGCAAGCTCAACAGAGCCGAAATTGGGCGGCAGGGTCCAATCCAGCCCGACGGGCGCGACCTTACCTGGTCTGCCTGTGAGCCCCAGTTCCGATACCGCCAGCGTTGCAGAGGGAAAATCGCCTGCGTCGCTGAAAGTCGCAACCCACACGTCATAACGGCCGGACGCAGGATTGTTGAACACCACCTGCGGGTTCAGGCCTTCGCCGCTGTCATCGTCGCACTCCCAGTTACCATTTGGATCATTGACGATCAGCGTGGTGTCGGTATTGGACACGGCGGAGAAATATAGGGGAAAACTCGCACCGGCCGTGTAGTACACCGAGTAATCAGGCGCCGCCGAAGCGTTTCCCCAGCAGCCGTCGATATGGTCCGAAACACGAACCGGGCCGCCAGCGGACACATTGACCGTATGCGGATCATCGGGGAACCCCGCCGCAAGCGTTACCGACCCATAATTCGGGTCAAGGGAATAATTGAGCCCGCCCGTGGAGCCTGGGGTCTCCGTCGTCACGTCAAGTTCGGAAATATGCACTGTCGCGTCGGGCAACCCAGCTGACGCAGAATATGTGCCAACCCAGATATTATAGAGCCCGGACAATGGATTGCTGAACGTCACCGCCGGGTCAAAACCCGTGTGATCGTCATTGCAGTGCCAGGTGCCGTCCGGCGTGTTGATGACAAGTGTCGTGTCTGTATCCGACGTGGCCGAGACATAGAGCGGGAACGCGCCGGAGGTGTAATAGAGGTCCACATCTGGCGCGCTAGCCAAGGTGCCGCGGCAGTTGCCGCCAAGGGACTGACCTGCATCAATTGATCCGCCAGCGGCAATATCCACGCTGTAGGGATCGGGCGAAAAGCCGGCATCAAGATTGACGTCGCCATAGGTGGGGGGTGCCGAAGGGTCTTGGGCGAACGAGGCGCCCGCCGCGCTGAGCGCGAAGGCCGCGACCCCCGTGACCAAAGTTGTCTTCCAAATCAACATGAACTCCTCCCGTCCAAAGAGCGCTGCACCCGGCGGCTGCAGATCCTAGGCTTATCGCCCGTGGCCATCGTGCTGATGAGCCGTGACGCAATTGCGGCGAAGCTTAGCCGATTCCGCCACTTTTGCGATGAACGGAGGCTGAACGAGGTTTCCAAAGGGTTGCGGCGCCGCATGCGGCCAAGCGGTAAGCGCCGCTCGACGCGGTGATCTTATAAAAATTCTGGGCCCCGCTTCCCAGCGCCCGATGGGGCGCCGGGCGGTCAGCCCGCGCATTTGCAGCCATGAGCAAAGCGAATTGGCGTGAAATCAAATGGTGCCCCCGGTCGGAATCGAACCGACACTCCCGTAAAGGAACGGGATTTTGAATCCCGCGCGTCTACCAATTCCGCCACAGGGGCACTGAGGCGGAGGGGGCCCGCAAGCCGGGCCCCGTCCAAGGCGCGCGATCATAGTCGGCAGAAAGCAGGGGTCAAGCGGCAGATTGCCTGGGCTTGTTATGCTTGTTTTGGCGGCCTCGCCCCTGCCCCATTCCCCGGCGATGGTGAGCCGCCTGGATAGACTTAAGGCCAGCCCCCTGATAAGCGGCATATTATGAATGACGACGCGCCACAGCCTCAACACACCTCGGATCTGCGCACCTCGGATTTGCTGATCGAGCTTGGGCAGGCATCGGATCGCCCCGAGATGTCCGTCGGCGAGTTGCTCGATGCACTCTCAGACCGGGCCTTTGGTGTTGCCATGCTGGTGCTTGCTATCCCCGTTTGCATCCCCTTCCTATATGGCGTGCCGCAGGTCCTGAGCCTGCCCATGCTGCTCATCGCCCTTCAAATGGTTTTAGGGCGGCACACCCTTTGGATGCCAGAACGGCTCAGGGCACGCACATTTTCGCGCGCGGAGTTTGGGAAGATGGCCGCGCGCGCCAAGCGCTATCTTGGGTGGGGGGAGGCGATCGCCCGCCCGCGAGCTTTGTTCCTCACCGGCAATGGACCGGAGCGCCTTTTCGGCCTGTTCATGTCAATTTTTTGCATCTCGATCCTGGTGCCGCTGCCCCTGACCAACACTACACCGGGCATCGCCATTGCCATCATGGCCATTGGCATGATCGAGCGGGACGGGCTTTTGATTGTGCTCGGCACGGTTTTGGGCGCGTTCTGGGTTGGCATGTTGGTCTTTGCCGCCAGCACGCTTCTTATCTGGCTGGGCCAACTGCAAGGACTGTTTTGCTGATACGGGTGTGATGATGCCGCGCGCGGCTGGCCTGTATTTCCGCACCAGAACCGGGTAGTTTTCACTGATGGGAACGACACTTAAAGATTTTGCCAAACGCGAGCCCGCCATCACCGGGCATTTTGCCTATTTGGCAGCAGCCATTTTGACGTTGGGCGGCGCTTGGTATTTGCAGATCTTTGGCGGGCTTTACCCCTGCCCCCTGTGCCTTGAACAGCGCGAGCCCTGGTATGCCGGGCTAACCATCTCAATCATCGTTTTGGCGCTTCCTGTGTTTGCGCCGGGGTCTGAGGGATGGCGCTTGCGGGGGCTGGTTCTCAACATGGGGCTGCTCATCTGGGGCATGGTGAAAGCCGCTGAGCACATTGGCGTGGAACACGGCTGGTGGGGCGCGGCCTGCACCAGCGCGGATACGGGCGCGGGACCTCAAACCATCGAAGAGCTGATGTCTGGCGCGGCAAATGATACCGCCGTTCCTTGCGATGCCATCCAGTGGGAGTTTTTGGGATTAACGCTGGCGGGCTATAATCTAGCTATCCAGATCGTTCTCTTCGCCCTTTTGGGTTGGCTGTTCTGGAAAGCATGGAAGGCGCGTTGATATGACGAGTACGGACGAAAAACCCATCAAGCGGCAAATGCCATTGCCGGGCGCAGACAGCGAAATGGCGCGGATGGCGGCCATGGTGCGCGTCGACCACGCGGGCGAATTTGGCGCGGTGCGCATCTACGAAGGCCAATTGGCTGTGCTTAGGGGCCGCCCTGGCATGGAAGACACGGTCGCTGAGATTGAACATATGGCGGCGCAAGAAGACGAACACCTTGAAACATTCGACCGCCTGGCAATCGAACGGGGCGTGCGCCCCACAGCCCTTGCCCCCGTATGGCATGTGGCAGGCTTTGCCTTGGGCGCGGCGACCGCATTGATGGGTCCCAAGGCCGCCATGGCGTGCACCGCCGCGGTGGAAACAGAGATCGACAATCATTACGCAGCGCAGCTTGCCGAATTGGACGACAAAGATCCCGAGTTAAAAGATTTTGTGGCGAAGTTCCGGGAAGACGAGATCGAACATCGCGATAAGGCCCTCGCGAACGGCGCTGAAGACGCGATCGCCTACCCGCTTTTAAGCCGCGCCATTCGGCTGGGCTGCCGCGCCGCCATTCGCATTTCCGAAAAAATCTAATCGGGAGACCCGTCATGAGCGTTGATTATGATGCCATCGCCGCACGGCGCATATCAGCCGCAGCGCCCGTACTCGTTTCCGAAGTCATAAAAGCCCAAGTCTCCGCAACGCTTGCTTCCGCATTTCATCGGGATCCGGTGATGAACTGGTTCTTGCGCCAGGACCACAAACACGACATCGTAATGGCCGGGCTTATCGCATCCTTAGTTGAGGAATATATGAAAGAGGGCTGGGCCATTGCCGCCGAAGATGGCAGTTGCGCAACCTTGTGGGCAAAACCGGGGAAGACTGTCGGCGCTCTCAGCATCATGCAACAAATCGCATGGTTGCCGAGAATTATGCACATTAGCACATTGCGCCGCGTACCGCGTGCTTTAAAGGTCATGAATGCGCTAGATGCGAACCACCCCCACGAACCCAATCATTATTACCTGTTCATGATTGGTGTGCATGCGGATCATCAGGGCCAAGGGCTTGGCTCAACCATCCTTGCCAAGGCCCTTGAAACCGTCGATGCCGAAGGCATGCCTGCCTATCTTGAAAACTCAAATCCCAAGAACACGCCGCTCTATGAACGCCATGGGTTCAAGGTGATGAAAGAGATTAAGTTCGAACCGGATGGACCCTCGCTTTGGCCCATGTGGCGCGAAGCGCGCACAAAAAGAGTGAAGCGGCGCGAAGCGCGGGCGTAAGGCCTAGGGTTCCAGTTCGCTGTCCCAATAAAGATAATCCTGCCAACTTTCGTGCAAGTAGTTAGGCGGAAAATGCCGCCCGTTGGAATGCAGCTCCATCACCGTGGGTTGCTTGGGTGATTTCGCCGGGTGCATGCCAATCTCCTTGGGCAACTTCGAGCCTTTACGTAAATTGCACGGCGCGCAAGCAGTGACCACATTATCCCATGTGGTGCGACCACCATGAGCGCGCGGTACCACGTGGTCGAAGGTCAAGTCCCCGTCATGAGTGCAGTACTGACACTGAAACCGGTCGCGCAGAAAAACATTAAACCGCGTGAAGGCGGGATAGCGCGCAGGCTTGATATAGGATTTGAGAGCGACCACCGAAGGTAGCGGCATTTCGAAACTGGGCGAGCGCACCACTTGGTCGTAATTTGAGACGATGTTCACGCGTTCGAGAAAGACGGCCTTGATCGCATCCTGCCAGCACCACACCGACAAGGGATAGTAACTCAAAGGCCGATAGTCGGCATTGAGGACCAGAGCCGGACAGGCTTCCGGTCTTGCCGTCGCCGTCTGCACCTTACGCGCTCCCTTCCGGGGCATTTAGGGCCCCGCAGTAACGCTCGCACTATATACTGTGTCGCTCGATTATGAAGAGGCCAAATTGCCACGCAATGCATCGGCGATAAATTGCCCGCCGAGCTGCAAACCATCGGGCCCGATGGAATGGGGAACCCCTTTTGAAACATGCCATTGCACGGCGACGCCAAGGGCCGACAAATCCTCCGTCGCCTTAAACATGGCCTGCACCGGGATCATCGGATCTTGATCCCCGTGAATAAGAAAGATCGGCGGGTGGGCGGTAATCTCGTCCCCAGGTTCCGCGCCCACAAACGCACCTGAAAATCCCAAGATGGCGGCGGGTGCAATGGCGCGCCGAAGCCCCACATGCAGCGACATAATGGTGCCTTGCGAAAACCCAACCAGCGCTAGTTTGGTTTCATCCAATCCGTAATGCGCAAGCTGTTCGGTGATGAACCCATCAAGATAAGGCGCAGCGGCGGTGACCCCGTCCCACGCTTCGGTCGGCGGTGTCCAACCTTCGCCCGGCGCGCGCACGGTGATCGGGAACCATTGGTATCCGCCGGGGTTCATGTCGCATGGCTGCGGCGCATGCGGGGAAACGAAAGCCGTGTCGGGCAAAAGCTGCTGCCAATAGGGCGCTAGACCAATGAGATCGTCCCCGCTCGCGCCATAGCCATGGCTAAGGATCACCAGCGATTTTGCTGGGCCGCCGGACGCGGGCTCAATACGGGGGCCGCTTAGTGTCTTAGTCATTTGAATCTCCGTCTCTCCCATTCAGGCCGCGACCACGGCCCGGTGCCCCTGCACCGCCCTCGCGGAGCCGCGCGTGAATGCGCTGGCGTGAGCGATTAAGGGTCATGGATAGGTCTTACTGTCCTTTGCTTTTTCCATCATGCGCAGTTGGCGCAAATAGGTCCAGAGAACCCGCGCCGCCACCGCGCGATAAGGCGACCAGCGTTCCGCGATCACGGCAATCTCGTTCGTCGAGGGGCGTTCATCGAGCCCCGCCACAAGTTGAAAGGTATTTTGAAGCGCGATGTCGCCGCTGGGAAACACGTCTGGCCGACCGAGCGAGAACATCAAATAAATCTCCGCCGTCCACTGGCCAATGCCCGGCACCTGGGTGAGGTGCGCGATGGCGTCTTCATCGGCCATTCGAGGCAGACGCTTTAAATCAAGTGCGCCCGAAACAAGCGCTTCGCTTAAAGCCCGGCCATAGCGCGCCTTGGGCCTTGAAAGCCCACATTTGCGCATGGTTGCCGCCCGCTTGCGCAAAAAATTCTCTGGTGTCAGGGGATCAATGTTTTCTTCAACCCGGGCCCAAATGGCAGTAGCGCTCGCCACCGAGACCTGCTGCGCAACAATGGAGCGCAAAAGCGCCTCAAACCCGCCGGGGCGCAGCCGCGTGGGGATGGGACCCTCAAGCGCACTGATCATCAGCTCCATGTGCTCGCAAGTGTCCGCCAGATGCGCAGCGGCGGCATCGATATGAGCGCGGGTGCGAATGCGCGTGAGGGTTTGGGGCATGATGGGAGGCTTTGTCATAAGGGGCGTTACTGGAAGGCGAAGCGCGCTATAAGTCAATCCGATGATTGCGGAACCACAAATCACGCGCTTTGCGCCGAGCCCCACCGGGCGGCTGCACCTGGGCCACGCCTATGCGGCGCTGGTAGCACTTGATGCTGCGCGCGGCGGCAAGTTCCTTGTTCGTATTGAGGACACAGATACCGCGCGGGTGCGGCCTGAATTCGAGCAAGCGATTTTTGATGATCTCCACTGGCTGGGGCTTTCTTGGGAAGAACCCGTTATGCGCCAGTCCGAACGAGCAGACGCTTACCGGCGCGCGATCACCATCTTGCGCGGAAAAGGCCTGCTCTATCCTTGTTTCTGCTCGCGCAAGGAAGTTGAAGCTGAATTCCGAGCTAGCATCTCAGCACCCCACGGCGGGCAGATGGGCCCGGACGGCCCGCTTTATCCCGGCACCTGCAAACATTTGAGCGTGGATGAAACAGACACGCGCATGGACGCGGGCGAGGAATACGCCATGCGTCTTCACAGTGATCGCGCCATAGCGATGGCACCTCGCGACATGAGCTTTCAGGAAAAGGGCGCGGGACCAGGTGGTGAGATCGGCATGATCATGGCAAACCCCGGCGTCTTTGGTGATGCGGTCCTATCGCGCAAAGGGGCAGTGGCAAGTTATCATCTGGCGGTGGTGGTGGACGATGACGCGCAGGGCATTACGTGCGTGACGCGGGGCAATGACCTTTTCCCCTCAGCCCACTTACACCGATTGTTGCAAGCGCTTTTAGATCTTCCGACCCCTGAGTATCTGCATCACGAGCTTATTCTTGATGAGGACGGCAAGCGCCTTGCCAAACGGCACGAGGCTCTGTCTTTGCAGAATCTAAGAAAGGCCGGTGAAACGCCGGAAAGTATTCGGGAAATGTTGCCCTCGATTGCGTGAACAGCCTTACCAGTCGTTAAGGCCCACGAACCGTTCAAAGCCGGCCGCATCCGCCCATTGTTCCCATTCCTGGCGAAGGCGCGTTGTGGTGGCGGGGGAGCCAAGCCCCTGCCCAATGCCGAGCATTTCAAGCCGGTCGCAGCCATAGAACAAATCGCCCGGTTCGGGCAGGTGCGCGTTACGTTCCTGAAGGCGGACATAATCGCTGTCTTCCACACCGTCCGTCGCCAGCACAATGATCACTTCATTGTTGCGGCAGTCCACAAGCTGCGAGGTGTTTTCAAGAAACGCCAGAATGTTGGTAAAGCCCTGACTTTGCACCCGACCATCGGCCACCAGTTGCGGCACGCCGGCGACAATGCCGTGAACCAGCATTGCCACATCTTCGGGCCGGTTGCGGGCCGAGATCGTGCGATCAACGCGCAAAACATTCTGAGAGGATTGGTAAACCCCGAAGGTGCGTAAGGTGACTTCGGAACGTGGCGGCAGATGTTCGATCATGGGGCGAATGCGGCCCGCCACTTTGCGTGCAAAAACGTCGTTGCTGACAAGCACATTCGACTGAGACAAATCGATGCCCACCACAAGGTGCACGGGATCGCCATAGTCAATGTCGTCACCCGCGCCAGTTTGCTGGCGCACATCGCTGATCAGGACATAGCCGCCATAAACGGCACCGCCTGCGAGGATCAAAAAGATCAACATGGTGAAGAGACGCCCCATCATCAGCTCCATTTTTGCGTGGTGTGAAGGCCGTCCGGGGACCGGACGGCCACTAAGTCAACGATGGATTTAAGCACTCTTACGGTCGCCAAAGAAAGGCACAACGCGGCCACCTTCGTCGTCTTGGCTGCGGCGGCGAAGGACGGTGTCTTCCGCCGAACCGCTGAGCGCGCTTTCCAGCGAGCGGTGCATCAGATCTTCCAGACCCTGCCGCTTGGGACCATTGTTCCTGATCTTGCCGGTCACCAGACCTTCGGTATAGGCGCTGGTGAACATGGACAGGAACTGAGCCGTCGCTTCTTCGGGGTGACGGATCTGCGCTTGGACCTTTTCAGCCCTGAGCAGTTTCATGTTGAGGTCTGAATGATCCCGGTCGCGGCGGTCACGTGAATGATCGCTTTCAGCCTTCTCACCACGCGTGCCGCCGGTGAACGACGTAAACGCCGCCATGGAATAATGCAGCGACAGAGCGCCCACCGATGAGACAAAGAAGAAGATCAGCCCAAAGGAAGCAAAGAACAAAAGCGTCTTCGCGGTTTCAAAACCTTCTTGCGTCAAGCCCAAGGGCGACGCAGCCACTTCGCTGGTGGCAGCCGTTTCACCGGCCACATCAGCTTCCAGACCCAAGGCGGCCAGTTCTTCTTCGGCGCTTAAGGTTTCGCCGGTCAATTCCAACCCAAAGAGGGTCGAACCGATAGGCAAAGAGGAGCTGGTATTTAAAAAGCCGATGCCGAGCAACATGGTCAGGACCATGGCCGCCAGCAGGCTGATATAGATGCCCCGGCCCAAGCGGCCGATGTGCGAGATGAAATAGTGCAGCGCCAGGACGGCAAAGACCACCTGCAGCGACTTAAAGGTCACCGAGCTACGGAGGCTTTCAGGCACTTCAAAGAATTCGTTGGCGAAATTGCGGGACCAGATCTCTTCCAAGATCGTGTAATCCACGAAAATGGCCATGGTCGTAACGGCCAGACCCACCAGGAAGACAAGACCAAAGGAGACCATCCGCATGGGGTCCTTCTGGCGCGCTTTGAGCTCAGCCATCTTGATTTCGACCTGGCGGCGGGCGCTTTTGAGATAGGCCTGATAGATATCAGCCTGTGTTTTCAGGAACTTGCCTGTAACGGGCGTGCCCTGCTTGCCCATACGGTGGGCAAGGCCCATTGAGCTTTCAAACACGGTTTTGCCGCCACGGTGCGGGCGGTAAAATTCCTCCACCGGATCGGCGTAGGTCTGCGTTCTATTGCGTCCGAAAAACCCAAACATAATATCTGCCCTCAGTTCTGGGAGCGCCGGGAGACCTTTACTCGTCCCCGCGGCAAATTGGGCATCTTCCGTACTTGGAAATTACGCGCCCCATGCCTGTGCTCCTTTTGGAGCCCCGCCCGTGAACGCTGCCTGAACGGCCCTGCGTCCCTTGGTTAATCAGTAGGCCCACGAATCGTGTCTCGAATTAGGCAGAAACACGGCTTCTTTGGTAAATGTCAGGACATAGTTGGGCCAAGCGTCGCCCGCTTCCCATCAAATCAGAGAGGTTGATTTGCCCATGGCAAAGATAGTGAGCAGGTCAAGTTGTGACGGTGATCACACTATTCCGATTGAAGGAAGGGTTCGCACTCCGGCCCACTTAACGGCAGGTTCCCGGTAACGCCATTGGCGCGCCTGATTTCCATAAGTTCGGGAATACCCGGGCGCTGCCACACTTCATGGTACGCGGGCTGGCACAGGTATTCAGTTGGGTTTTCGTTCAGGGCCAGATAGATCGCTTCGTCAAAGGGGCCGAAATCGGATTGGTTCAAAAGCTCCGCCGCGGTCTGATAATTCCTCGCCAAAAGATGAAAGTAGGATCGCCAACCGTTTTTGAAGGACTCCGGTACAGGCAACACTTCCGTGGCGGCAAGCGTTGCCTCCAGCAACTCGGGAATGGCTTCGTGATCCTCCCGGGCCGAGGCAAGCTGCAGGGCCCTCATTTCTTGCCGGACAGAGGCCAGAAATGCCACATCCGCGCTTTCAGCCTCGACCGCCGCATCCCAGGCCGCGAAGGCCAATTCCATCGCCTGGGCGTCCTCGCGAGTGACGGCGATATCCCGCTCGACACTTGCGGCTGGAAACGTCGGCATGCCCGGCGCATTGACCACCCGGCGGGCCTCATCGAATTGGCGCATACGTACAAAAGCCTCCGCCGCGTTTACGCGGATCGTCAGGTTGAGCGGGTCAAGCGCGATGGCGCGGCGGTTTGCGGATGCCGCGCGATCCACTTCGCCCATGTACTCGTAGTGAAAAGCCGCCGCGTAATGCACGAACGCTGCGTTCGGTGCCCTGGCAAGGGCCCGCTCGACGTGTTCTGCCGATGCCGTCCAGTCGCGCGCATCATTAAGCGCGTGATAGGAGAGCGCCACATGAGCTTCAGCACTATCGGGGTCGAGCCCAAGCGCCCGGCGCGCCGCGCGTTCCCCGCGCGCAGACCAAGCTTCAGCTTCATCAAAGTTAGGCGGCGCAGAATAGGATATGGCGCGGCCCAGCGCGGCCCAACCCTCTGCAAAATCGGAATCAATATCCACCGCGGTCTGAAACGCCGAAATGGCCGCCGAGCGATTTTCATCCACATGGCGTTCGGCAAAGAGATAACGCCCTTGCAAATATTGCTCATAGGCCGCCGGCACCGTTGCCTGGCTCGCCCCATGGGCCGCAGCGCCCACGCCCAAGCGCACGGTCAAGACTTGCGCGATCTGCCGGACGATGTCGTCCTGCACCGCAAGAACATCAGCGAACGGACGATCATAAGTGCCAGACCACACGTGAAAACCGTCTGATGACCGGATCAACTGGGCGGTAATGCGCAATTGCTCCCCGGCTCGCCGGACCGAGCCTTCAAGCACATGGCTGACGCCCAGCGCCTCGCCAATGGCCTGAATGCCGTCATTACTGTCGCGGAAGGAAAAGGATGACGTGCGCCCTGCCACCATCAGGTCGGGGAATTGGGCCAACACATTTAGAAGCTCTTCGGCGAGGCCATCGCCCAGATATGCATCTTCTTCATCGCCGCTCATGGCCACAAAGGGCATGACGGCAATGGACGTGCCTTCAATTTGATCGCCCGCTGCCATGGACCGCTCACCACCCGAGGGGCCAGCGACCATCTGCCAAGCAAAAAGACCCAACACCACAACAACAGCGGCAATGAGCACATAATCCACAGGTCCAATGGGGCGAGGCGCAAGTTCGGTTTGGGTGCCGGATTTTTTGACCCCGTCAGGTGTGAGTTCAAGCGCCCAGGCCGCGATCCCTACAACCGGAAGCCCCGCCACCAAAATCATCAGAACCAAAGTATCCGCCCACGCGGGAAGCCCGCTTGCCTCTGCAACAAGCCCCACCACTTGCATGGCGACCCACGCACCTACCAGGTAGGCGGCAAGGACACGGAAAACATTCCGTTTACGGAGTTCCGCAAGGAAATTCATTCGGCCGCCTCCAAGAACTCATCGCATTCGGGGCCACTCATAGGCAGATTGCCGGTGGCGCCATTGGCGCGGCGGATCTCCACAAGCCCCGCCCATTCCGGCAGCGCCCAGATGGCGTGATAGTCGAGTTGGCACAAAAGGCCTTCGTCAAAGGGTAGGTTGATGGCGACATGGTCGCTGTTACCAAATCCTTCACCAGATTCATATATTTCGCGATAGCGGCGTGCAGCTTCGGCGTAGTCGCCCAGCAAGTATAGAAGATCAGCCGGGCTAGAGATGCTGAGAGATTCGTTCTCCGCCGCCGCTTCGATTGCCGGCAAACGCGCGCGCGCGTCTTCCTCGTCGCCGCGAAAGGCTGCAGCAATCGCCGCGATGAAGTGTTCGAGAGCGGGGCCAAAATCCTCGAAATCCGGGTCCTGCTCTCTAAGCGTTTCAACGACCCTTCCAAGTACTTCACTCATCTCATCTGCGTCACGTTCATAATAGGCAATGTTGCCCAAAATGAAATCGCGATCAGCGTCGTCGAGCTGGGAGTTTTCCAAAAGCCGCCGCGCTTCGCCGAATCGGCCCATGCGCATGTATCGTTCGGCAACATTGCTTTGGATTGTGAGGTTTAAGGGATCAAGCGCCAATGCGCGGCGAGCGGAACGCGCGATCATCTCGCGGTCGCCAAAATATTCGTAATTGATAACCGCGTTATAGTGGGTGAAGGCAGCATTTGGTGCGATCTCAATCGCGCGGTCAGTCAGCGCCTTGGCCTCAAGCCAATTGCGTGTGTTGTTCGCATGCAAATTTGAAAGCGCCACCATGGCTTCGGCGTTATCGGGGTCAAGTTCGAGTGCGCGTTCGGCGGCCTCTTGGGTTATCTCGTATACTTCTTCTAGGGTGTAGCCGTCGGGGACATTGCTATAGGCAAGGGAGCGCGCCAACGCAGCCCAGCCATCGGCAAAATCGGGATCGATTTCAACGGTTGTTTGAAAGGCTTCGATTGCGGCGGAACGGTTGTTATCATCATGACGTTCGGCCCACAGAACACGGCCGCGCAGATACTGCTCATACGCCGACGGGTTTGCGGCGCGCTGACGATCCACATCATACGCCGTCACCCCAAGGCGAATGGTCAAGACCTGCGCAATGTGGCGGACGATCTCGTCCTGGATTTCCAGAATATCCGCAAACGGACGGTCGAAATTACCTGACCAGATATGAAAGCCGTCGCTGACTCGGATGAGCTGCGCGGTGACGCGGAGCTGCTCTTCGGATCGGCGCACCGAGCCTTCGAGTACATGAGAAACCCCAAGCGCATCACCAATGGCGCGAATGTCTTCGGCCTGATCGCGGAACGCAAAAGACGACGTGCGCCCGGCCACGCTTAAATCCGGGAACTGAGCGAGAACGTTCAGAAGTTCTTCGGCAAGACCATCGCCCAATACTACGTCGTCGGCAGCGCTGCTGATCGCCACAAAGGGAAGAACAGCGATCGATTGGCTGGGTTCAACATACGCACTTTCCGTCAGTGTTGTCGGGTTGGAGATCATCTGCCAACCAAAGAGGCCGAGCACAACAACCACGGCCGCGATCAGAATGTAGTCAACCGGACCGATGGGTCGGGGTTCAATCTCGTCGGTGGACTTGGTGCGCTTGACGCCTTCAGGCGAGAGCTCCAGTGCCCAGGACGCCACGAACACAATGGGAAGACCCATCAGCACAAGGATCAAAATCAGCGAATCGGTCCACGACGGCATCTCGGCGGCGTCGGCCACAAAGCCCGCCACCTGCACCATAATCCACGCACCCACCAGATAGGCCGCCATGGCGCGGAAGACGTTGCGCTTGCGAAGCTCTGCAATGAAATTCATGGGCACATCCTAGTCACATTCAATCCAGCCATCGTCGCGTTCATGGCATTGGGGCGGAAATCCATAGGTGCGCCAGAACTCCGGGATTGGCGTTTCGTTCACGTAGTCTTGAAACGCGCGGTCCGCGCGGAAGGGCGCCA
>Ga0209578_10000199_pt1 | contig 109966 bp, 89 predicted proteins | sample tdAd472_FD_187127 | JGI IMG/M metagenome (GOLD analysis project Ga0209578, IMG submission 187127) | Marine sediment microbial communities from the Atlantic coast under amendment with organic carbon and nitrate - tdAd47.2 (SPAdes)... | ecosystem: Environmental > Aquatic > Marine > Coastal >...
ACCCTGGCCTACACGGGCACGGACGCCAACGAAATTTTCCGCAGCGGCAATCTGGGGACGGCGCAGGTGGCGGGCATCAAACGCGATCACGAGCGCTGGCTGCGTGGCGACTCGGCTGGGCGCGATGGCCGCGCCGTGCTGCGCCAGGCTGGCCTGAGCGGTCCGGACCGGGACATCATCGTGCTGGCCACTCCGGAAATGGCTGGACTGGCCGCCTGGATCATTGCCTTCGTGGCGGCGGGCGGACTGGCCGCGGCGCTCTCGACGGCCAGCGGCCTTTTGCTGGTCATCTCCTCAAGCGTGGCGCATGATCTGTATTTCCGTATCGTGAACAAGGAAGCCACCGAAAGCCAGCGGCTCCTGGTGGGCCGGGGCGTGATCGGTGTGGCCGTGATCGTGGCCGGCATCCTGGGCATCTATCCGCCGGGCTTTGTGAGCCAGGTCGTGGCGTTTGCTTTCGGGCTGGCCGCGGCCAGCTTCTTCCCGGTCATCGTATTGGGAATCTTCTCCAAGCGCGTGGGCACGGTACCGGCCGTGGCCGGGATGATTGCGGGGATCGGCTTCACGGCGGCCTATATCCTCGGCAGCGTGTACGGAGGATGGTCCAACTGGGCCTTCGGCATCGGGCCGCAGGGCATCGGTGTGGTAGGCATGGTCCTCAACTTCGCTGTTACCCTCGGCCTGACACCGTTTTTCCCGGAGCCGGACGAAAGCATCCAGGAGCTCATCATGTCCATCAGGGAGCCCGAAGGTGCGGGCCCCGGCCTGGACATCGATCACAGCATCGAGGCGGACTGAGGGTCTGGTGGCGTATCGGCAGGCGACGAGAACGCCTGCCACACCCAGCTTCCCACAACCACCAGGAAAGACAGCGCGCCGATCATGAGCAGTTCCATGCGCCAGGCTGCGGGCACGTAGCCGCGCGTGGTCATGACCAGCATCATGCCCACGATGCCGCCCATCACCCAGCCCGTTTTTTCGGCGATGGACGCGCCGGCCAGCAAGGGCATGGATGCCGTGCGCTTGCCCACCACCGAGGAAAGGCCGGCCCACATCCGGTCGGCATCCCAGCACACCAGGTAGATGGCCGAAAGCAGCATGAAGGTCGTGATCCACGCCGTGGCGCCGAAGCCTATCCCGTGCGTGACGAGCACGATGGAAAAGATGATGGGCACGAACATGACCGCGCCGAGCGTGGCCGTGGCGGGAATCAACAGACAGACGGCAGCCGCCACCTGCATGAATCCGATGAAATGCCAGAACGGGCCCGTCTGATACATGGCCTCGAAGAAGAAGCCTATCGGGTTCTCGACCGGCAGTTGGGTGAACCGGTTTCCCAGGAGCTTGACCATGCCCGTCGGAAAGAAGGCGAAGGAGAGGAGGAGCCGGTTCATCAGTGTGAAACGGCCCAGCCACGGTTGACGACGGGCCCAGGCGTGGGCGGAAGCAAGGGGAGCTGGCAGAGCGGACATGGGCGTGCGGATGGATTGTGTCCGCTCCTACGGGGGCCCCGTGTGCAGGTTACTGCTCGACCGATGCCCGAGCCCCGGGAAAGTCGCGCGTCATGAGCACCCGGTAAGCCATGTTCAATCCTCCGCGTGCTTCTGATCGACGGATGGCCCCGAGAGCAGGCGGTATCTCGTGTTCCTGAATAGGTTGGAATCCATGTTTTGCATAGAACGGCGCGTTCCATGGCACATCGGTGAATGTGCTCAGCGTGAGGGACTCATGGCCGCGCGAGGCCAACTCCTTCACGATTCGAGCCAACAACCGGCTTCCGATGCCGCGTCCTGTCCAGTCGCGACGCACGCTCAACTCGTGCAGATGAGCACCGCTTTCCAGCCAGATCACCAGACCGAAACCCAGAATGTACCCGGTGCCTGACTGCACGCTCCACACCAGGTGCTGATCCATGGCTACCTTGAAGCGGGAAGCGGGCAGTCCGCCTGCCGAAGTCTCCGCTTCGTGCCTGGTGCCTGAAAACAGCCGGGATGCGTCCTGCTCGATTTCCATCAAGACAGGGATATCAGTGTATCGGGGTCGGACAAACAGCATCGGCTCGTTCATGACGAAGCCAACGATTCAAGGGCCTTCAGGTGCCTCGGGTCCCGACACGCTTCCTGTTGCGAGGGGTCTGCGGCACAACCGTCCCGTTCAGCCTGCCACCACCCGCGCCTCGGCAACGCCTTCCGGCATGCCGTCTCCAGAATGCCCCCACCAGCGTTCGGGAGCCTCCTCTTCGATGATCTCCATGGGAAGTCCCTGAGCTGCGGCCTCGATTTCGCCTACGAAGATCTCATCGGCGCGAGCCACCCACTCCCGGAACGCGGACTGGTCGCGGGGAGTGATGTGGCGCAGCTGCTCCAGGTCGAACATGGCCGAGGCATAGGCGCCTCCCAGCAGCGAAGCATCCAGCGCGTTGCACTGCTGTTCGATGTGCGTAGGGACCATGAGAAGCGGCTTTTCAAGCCACATGGCCTCCGCGGTGGTTTCGAATCCTGCTGTCGTGGCCACGCCGGAGCACTTGGCCATCATCTTCAGGAACGTCTTGTCGTTCAGATGATGCAGCGTCAGGTTGTGCAGGATCGGATCATCCGCTTTCTTTTCCGGGTGGGGAAGGAAACAGTGGACCGGCATCTCTCCATTCTCCTCACACCACTCGCGGATTTCGTTCAGGAGCTCCGGGCGCCACACATAGACCAGCAGGAACGGCGGCTGGGGAGAGGAGGGTTTCAGGGCAAAGAGCTCCTCCCGCAGAATGGGTGGCACGACGCGCACCTTGCGGGCCGGGAGACCCCGGGCGGGATACAGGCTCAGCGCCAGCAGCCGGTCGGCTCCGGCAGCCGTCAGCCGCGTGAACATGACCATGCCCTGCCGTTGCAGGCGCGTTCCCCGTGAGAACGGGTAGCGCGGATGGTGGAACATGTACTGATGGGCAATGGCCACCTTGGGAATCCGTGGCTGCGAGGACAGGAATCCGAAGAGTGGATCGTAGAAGTTGACGATGACATCGGGCCCGGCCCGCTCGATGCTGTCCTCCATCTGCCGCACGCTGTCCACGTAGCGCGGAGCCAGGCGACCGGCCGACACCGTGGTGCCCCAGACGTCGATGGCTCGGGAATTTGCCGTGAGCTTGATGGTGGGGCTGGCGTGCGAGCGGATGTCGCAGTTCATCTTGTTTCGGAAGAACTCCGGTACGGTGGCGTTTTCTCCGTGACCGACTTCGCATCCCACGATTTCGTGACCTGCCCGGCGGAGCATGCCGGCCAGCGCGATGGCCTGTGTCATGTGTCCACGGCCTTCGCCCTGGACATTGAAAAACACCTTCAAGCCCATCAGGATACCTCTGCGATTGTGGGTTCTGGCAAGACCATGTCCGGCACCCGACCGGGCAAACCATCCCCGCGGGTGAACAACTCGTGTTGACCTTCGGGGACGCCTCGATCGAGGGCGTACCGCTCTCGCGTGTCGGCGTCTGTCCAGTCGATGATTTCCAGGCGACCGTCGAGGTGTTCGACCAGCGCCGTGCAGCTTTCCACCCAGTCTCCCGTGTTCAGATACTGGATACCCTCGATGGTGCGCATTTCAGCCTGGTGGATGTGACCGCATACCACGCCATCAACACCTTCCTGCCGCGCCCGCGCGGCTACCAGGTGCTCGAAGTCATCGATGTACTGTAGTGCTTTCTTGGTGCGCTGCTTCAGGTAGGCCGACAGGGACCAGTAGGGCCGGCCCAATGCCAGACGGACCCTGTTGTAGATGTTGTTGAGTCCAAGAGCAAAACCATAGGCGATGGCGCCCAGAATCTGGAGCCACTTGGCATACCGGATGATGCCGTCGAACTCATCGCCATGCAGAACCAGCAGCTTTCGCCCGTCCAGAAGTTGATGAACAGCTTCGCGTTCGACCAGGATGTCGCCGAAGCGATGGTCCGCATAGTCGCGTGCAAATTCATCGTGGTTGCCCGGGATGTAGGTGATCCGGGTACCCTTCCGGCCTTTTCTGAGGAGCTTCTGGACCACATCGTTGTGGGACTGATTCCAGAACCAGTTGCGCGAGTGCGCCCAGCCGTCGAAGATGTCGCCGACCAGGTAGAGGTCCGTGGACTCCACGCTTCGAAGGAAGTCGAGCAGATCCTCGGCCCGCGTGTGTTTGGTGCCCAGATGAACATCTGAAATCCAGATGGTCCGAAAGCGCGTGGGCTCGCGCTGGATGGGGAGGGACATGTCATGCCCGGTTGATGGATCCCTGCACGATCACAGCATCAACCTACCTCCGTTATTGTACCACAACGTTACCAGCGCGTTATCGAACTGTAACCACCTGAGCGTGTGCAGCTGCCGTTATTGGTGGGTCATGACAAGCCCGTCAGCACCATCACGGTCAGGAAAACGACGGCCACGAAGGAGAGCATCACGAAAAGCGGCACCATGAAGCGCAGCCATTTTTCGTAGGGGATACCGGCCAGGCCGAGCATGCCCATCAGGATGCCGGACGTGGGGATGATGGTGTTTGAAAGGCCATCACCCGTGGTGAAGGCGAACACGGCGACCTGTCGTGAAAGGCCCAGAACGTCGGCCAGCGGGGCCATGATGGGCATCGTGACGGCGGCCTGACCCGATCCGGAAGGGATGAAGAAGTTGAGGGCACTCTGGAAGACGAACATGCCCGAGGCGGCTACGGTGGAGGGGAAGGCCGCCAGTCCCTGCCCGGCGTAGAACACGATCGTGTCCAGGATGAGTGCGTCGTCCATCACCACCTGCACGCCGCGCGCAAAGCCCACGACGAGCGCGGCAATCACCATCTCTTCCATGCCTTTGGCCAGGGAGCGGGCGGCTTCGTTGACGGGGATCTTGCAAATCAGCGCGGCCGCAATGCCCATGGCCAGGAAGCCGCCACCCATTTCCGCCATCCACCAGCCGTAGGCCTGCACGGCATACAGGATGAAGCCGAAGATGCCCACGCAGACCACGAGCGTCCATTTGTGACGGGCGTTGAATTCCGGCACATCCACGTCGGCTCCGGCCAGTTCGAAGCGATCATCCGGCATGAACGAATTGGCACGGTCCGCCTTGACGCGAGCGCCGTAGCGCAGGAGGTACCAGATGGCTACGCCCAGGCAGGTGAAGAGGAAGACCGAGCGGTAGACGATGAGCGAGTTGAGCGGCAGTTCGGCAATGCCCTGCGCTACGTTGACCGTAAAGGGATTCGTGGTGGCCGCCATGAAGCCGGTCTCGGCAGCCACGAAGACAAGCGCCATGCCGAAAATGCGGTCATACCCCAGTTCTTTGGACACGATCAGGAAGAGGGGCACCAACGGAATGAACTCTTCGCCCATGCCCAGGGTCGAGCCGCCGATGGCAATGACGGTCATCAAGAGAATGGTCAGGAGCGGCCCTGAATCCCTGTACTTGCCCAGGAGGTGGTGGATGCCTGCCACGATGGCGCCCGAGCGATTCAAGATCCCGAACACGCCGCCCACCACAAAGATGAAGAAGATGATGTCGGCGGCTGCTTCCATCCCGCGCGGGATGGCGCTCAGGAAGCCCTGCGCGCCCACAGGAGCTGCGGCCCCCTCGGGCGCATCGGCGTGGAAAAGGGCTTCTACCGTGCGCACCTTGTCCACGTGCTCATAGCTGTCCGGCACGATGACGTTGCGCTCGAGGGGGCCGACCTGGATGGTCTGCCGCTCATAGAGGCCCGAGGGAATGAGCCAGGTCAGCACGCAGCAGAACAGGATGACGCCGGTCAGCAGCGTGAATACGTGCGGGATGTTGAAGCGGGACAGGAAGGACTTGGTCACGGGCGGCGGGGTTTGGTGCGGATTGAGCGCACCGCCAATCTACCCGATTCAGGCGCGTACCGGCAACTGCACGCCAGCTCGATCCTGCCTAGTCCGCCGTCCGCACGAAGTAGGCCCGGGGTTCGCCGACCACGCCCGAGAGCCGCATGGCAGCCCTGAGGGGTGCTGATGACATGTATTCGATCAGTGTGGGCTCGTCCGTGACACCGAACATCATGTGCACGTCGGTGGTGTCTCCGACCGGGTAGGAAACGTAGAGATCGATCAGGCCAGCCCGCTCGCGCGAACCGACGTGGCCGTCGAACACCCGTTTCCAGGCGTCGAAGTCACGCACTTCATGCTGCACGATGACGCGGCCCTTGAAGTCGGCCGGATCGAAGGAATTCGTGTATCCCGATGCCAGGACGGCTCGATAGATCTCGCCCTCCACGCCTTCGGTTTCCATCAGGCGAGCCAGATTCGGATCGACCATGAAGCCATGGGCAGCGGCCGGTCCCGGGGCATGCATCATCATCCAGACCACCGAGTCTTCCTCAGCGCCCTGCATGATGTACGAGTCGGTGATGCCCCACTCCTGACGCACCACGTCCATGTCGGCATGCACCTTCTTCCATAGGTCGTAGTCTTTCACCTCGTGCCCGAACACCACAAAGACCGACGTGTCGGCAGCGGCGGTGGCAACGGTGGGTTCATTGACCGGAAGCTGGGATGCCTCTTCCTCGGAGGCGCAGGAAGCCATCAGGAAGAGGGCTGGGAGAAACAGAAACAGGGCATTACGCATGGCGGGAACTCCCGGTGGGCTGGCTCGACGGGGCACGTGCATGACGCCCGCCCCATCGCAGCCGATCCGTGTTGATGGTGGGACAATGATCCGGGTATAGAATGGCACATGTCCCGGTCATGTCCAGCCGGGAGATCCCTTACGCGTTTGTAGGAAAATGCTGTTTCCGGGAGGGCGGTTTCGCAACTCCGATTACCTACTCGTCCGAACCGGCGTATCGATCCAACCCGGCCGGTGGTGTCCAGGGCATATCCGGCTCGAAGGCATTCCAGAGGATGCCTGATACCGCGCGGATGAGTTCATACCCTTCGTTGTCCACAGTCCAGCGGGTGTCGGATTGATCTGCCGTGATCACCGAGAACAGATACGGCCCGGAGGGAGCGTGAACCAGCACGACCTCGGACTTGGACGCGCTGACAGCGCCATTCTTGGAGGCGACTTGGATGGATGGGGGAATCTGCGAGAGGGCCTCGTCATCCCACCAGGGCCGTTGCAGGACGCGCAGCATTTCTGCACTGGCGGCCGGGCTGACCGCTTCTCCCGAGTAGATCATCTCCATGAGGCGCGCCATCTCGCGTGGTGTGGTCTGGCCCCAGCCGAAGGTTTCCCAGTCCCCCCGACGTCCCGGCGTGCGCGAGTTCATGCGGGTCCCTTCGAACCCGTGTTCTCCCAGCCAGGCGTTGATGGCCGTACCGGTACCAGCCAGTTCCTGCAGCCAGAGGCTGGCGGTATTGTCGCTCTTGGAGATGGAAAGGAAGACCATCTCGGACAGCGCGACGGTGGCGCTGTCGCGCAGTTCACCCGTGATGTCCCCGTCCGAATAAAAGAGCGAATCCACGTAGACGAGCTCCTGCTGGTATTCCAATTCTCCGCGGTCGATGCGATCGAACACGGCGACCATGATGGGCACCTTGATCATGCTGGCCGTGGGGTAGAGCGTGTCGGCATTGATGCCGATTTCCTGTCCCGTCACCAGGTCCTTGATGTACACGCCTGCGCGTCCGTCGAAAGCGTCAATCAGGGGGGCGATATCCGCCGCCACGTCGATCAGGTCGGGTCGGTCCGTGGTTCCGCAGCCCGACAAAAGAACGATGACAACGGCAAAAAAGGCTATTTTGGAGCGATGGAGCATGATTTGAATGTAACCCAAAAAGTTACATTAGTTTGGGGTGAGGATGGCGGCCGGTTCAGCGGACGTAGACGAGGATGCCGGTGCGTATGCGTGCGCCGGCCTGCAGCTGGTAATAGTAATTACCGGCCGGGAGACCGTCCGGTGGTGCCCAGTCCAGACGATGCGTACCGGCTTGCATGGACCGGTCCACGATCTGCGCCACATGCCGTCCGATGGAATCATAGATATCTAGGCGCACGCGGGCAGGAGCCGGAAGGGTGAAGGGCAACGTGACGCGCGCGGAGAATGGCTGGGGGTAGGAGGCCAGCGTTTCGAACCGCTCAGGAATGGCGCCGTCATCCGTACGCAGGACGGCCGCGCTGTTGAGCGTGAAGGGTAACTCAGCATCTACCTCAGCGCCGAAGACATCCACTGCGCGCATCCGGATGGTGGCTGGAGCGCCGGGTCTGAGCCGGGCGAACAGGGAGTCTCCCCTGACCAGGACATTCGTCAGGCCCTCCGAGGTTTCGAGCAGTGTTACCGAGAGAGGATCCTCGTCCGGATCCAGGAAATAGGTGGGGAGGAAGATGGCCACCGAATCGCCCGGCAGGAACTCGGGGGCAGCCACGAGCGGATTGCGCGATGGCGCCTTGTTGTCACGCACCACGATGACGAAGGACGTGTCGATCTGGGCGCCGCGCCCGTCACTGATATTGACGGCAAAGTAGCTCCGCCCATCCGCGCGGCTTTCCACGACCAGACCCTCCCGTGATATCCGGGCCTCGGCCACATCCGTGTTTTCATTGAACGTCCAGAAGCGCAGGGAGTCGCCATCGGGTTCGTCGATCAGTCCCTCCAGGGACCAGGAGCGGAGGGTACCCGGCGTCAGGAATTGGGGGTTGGAAGGCCATTCGGCAAACGCGGGAGCCTGGTTGGGAAGCACCTCCACGGAAATGACGGTTTCCGCCCAGAGGCCGTCGGGATCGGTGGCGCGAATGGTCACCTCAGCGGATCCTGCCTGACCGGGCAGCAGATAGATGCCGGATTCCAGGGGTTCCCAGGTGACAACGCGCTCGTCGCTTACCGAGGTGGTGAAGGTCATCCGGTCCCTGTTCGGGTCCTCGAAAAAGCGACCGTAGCTGAAATACGTCCGGCCCTTTCCGGTCCCGGTTTCGAACGATTCTTCGGCCACGAGGGCAATGGGAGCGCGGTTGGCGGGTCGCGCCAGGAAGACGCGGGGCTCGTTCCAGTCGCCCGTGCCGGCCGGGTTGGTCCCTCGCACGCGCCAGTGGTATCGGGCACCACGCTCGAGGGGCCCGACGCTCACCTTGTTGCCGCTCGTTTCGAAGGCGAAATCGACGTTGTTGAACAGCGAATCGGCGGACACTTCGACGTTGTAGCGCGCCCAGGGCAGGAGATCCCAGCTCAGGTTGATGGAGTCACGCTGGGCCTGCAGCAGGGTATCGGGACGGGGCAGGACGAAGTCCGGAAGGGGAATCCCTTGCGTGCCGCCGCCCTCTTCGTGCAGAAAGGCGGCCAGGAGGAGGGCATCGGATGCTTCGTTCGTCAACGAGCCCACGCCCACCGTAGAGATGACCGTGCGTCCAACGCGCGCGGCCAGTACGTGACCTGCGGAGGTAAGCAGGATCTCGGCGTCACCCGGCACGTCGAGGGTGCGCGGCGCGGGCCCGAGGTGTTTGAGGAAGAGGCCTTCGAGCGGGCCCGCGCCGCGCACCGAATCTGCCGGGACAGCAGGTCCCATAGAGATGCCCGTGGACGAACGCAGCCAGTCCTCGGCCTCAGCGCCGCTGACCGGCGTGCGGCTGAAGAGGTGCAGGGAACCTCCCCTTGCAATCAGCGCCTGCGCCAGGGCTACATCTTCGGTCCTGTCAAGCGGCCGGCCAAGACGCGCCATCCAGATGCGGTCAAACCCGCTGGCGGCATCTGCGGGGATGGTCCCGCGTACGAACTGCTCCCACCAGGAAGGCTCTTCGCCGAACGTCTCCAGAAGTGCCACATGTTGGTTGGTCCGGGATCGTCCGTCATCCTCAGTCAGGAGCAGCAGCGACCCGGACGTCTCGAAAGGCGCGGAAGAGTAGAAGGCGGGAAGCAGGCGCTCGGACACATTGCCGGCCGCGTCCTCCCCACGGACACGCAGTTGGTAGTCTGCAGGCGCACTCGGGTAGAACCGGGCAGAATGGATGCCGTCGCCTTGTACGTAGTCCAGGTCGCCCACCAGATCCCCGGAGTCCCGCAATGGAAACGTCGCGAGCACACGGGTCGTGTCGAAGCGATCCACCAGTTCCGCCTCGGCGCGAACGATACGGCTTCCGTCCAGGAAACTGGCCCGGATTTCCAGGTCCTCGCCGATCTCCGCATGGGAAATCCCCTCGCTGCGTACCGATGCCAGTGCCAGCGGGCCTTCCACATCCGGACCCGACACGGGGACGTTGATCGTATCAGCCAGCACCAGCGCGCCAGTCGAAGCACCCTGCCGGACTTCAAAAGGCACCCGAACCCGGGCGCCGTCGGGCGCACTGCCATCTACCCACAACACGGGAATCCGGAACCGGAAGCGCCCATCCTGCAGCCGAACCAGCGTCTGGCTCATGGACAATGCAGCCAGCCTGTCGGCCTCCACGCCCGACCAGGGTGATGCCAGTGCATCAAAATCCGTGTCCAGTACCAGCGCCGAACCCTGCAGGTCGATATCCGGATGGGCGTCAAAGAAGAGTTCGACACCCAGCAGTCCACCCGCCTGCACCGCTTCCACATCCACGGCCTGACTCTGCTCTCCCGATTGCAACAGGCGGGGTGAGGTGAACAGGCGCACATCATCGAGACGGGTGCGAGCCCGCGCCGAGAAATCGATGCGGCCGGCATCCTCTGGCAGGGTGATTTCGAAAGCGGCCGGCTCGATGTCGAACAAACTCGGATCGGCACTGATCGTGTACGTCCCGGCCGGCAGGTCATCGATCAGGAAAACACCATCATCGCCCGTGCGTGAGCCACGCTCGGCCGGGCCGGAAAGTCGGATGTTGATGCCGGAAACGGGTGTAGCGCCGAGGCGCACCGTGCCTGATACCGTGGACGTCACGGAGGCAGCCGGCTGCTCGACGGGTTGGCCCACGATCAGGGAGAAGGTCTGCTCTCCACGCACGAGGGATGTCGGCGCTGCTACCCGGATACGCACGGTGCCGGCCCGCGCATCGAAGACGACCTGCTCGACATTGTCCCGGGTATTCACGCCCGGAGTGGCAGCGTCTCCCGGTCGCGCGGGATCCAGCACCCAGGGCAGGTGCTCGGCACCATCCTGCGAGGCCGTCAGGTCGAGGTCGTGGACCAGCGTGGGCGCCGGGTTGTTCAGGACGGGGTCGGTAACGGCGCCGGCCGGATCGGTCCAGACGAGCGTGGTTCGAAGTGTCAGGTCGACGGGCAGGGACAGCTCATACTCCACGACCTGGCCCGCTTGCACAGCGCCCTCGAACACCCAGGCCGGGAAGGGGCGCACCGGCGCAAAGATGCGGTCCGCATCCGCGGATTGTTTCAGGTGCTGGGCGGCCCGCTCGGCGTTCAGATGTCCCCATCCGAAACGGTAGTCGGGACCGGGGTGCTCCCCGGCCTCGTCGGTGCTGTGGATCAGGAGCGCCTTGATGGTGGAGGCCAGCGGCACACTTCCGGTAAATTCGCGCATCCAGAGCTCCTGCAAGAGCGCAGCGGCGCCGGTCACGACCGGCGCCGCCTGCGACGTGCCGCTCGAAGCGCCATAGGCCTCATCGCTGCCTGCCTTCGCAGACAGCAGCGACATGCCGTTGGCCACGAGGTCGGGCTTGATGCGCCCGTCATCGACAGGGCCCCAGCCTGAAAACTCGGTCATCACCACATCATCCGGACCCTCCACACCCCACGGGGCATCTTCCGTGGCGCCCACCGTAATGACATTCTTGGCCACCCCGGCATCCCCGATCGTGTCGAAGCCCGATGCCCCACCGTCCCGATCCCTGACATCCGTCGATAGCCGCCAGCCATTCTCGAATACATAATGGGGCGCGCCGTTGGGCGGCCCCTGACGCTCGCGCTCATTGCCGGCCGATTTGACGATGACCAGATGGGCGGCCGCGTCCGCCACTTCGTCCCAGGTGGAGGCTGGCAGGCCATAGTACCCGAATGCCGCATCTTCCCGCGTGGAAAGGGAGGGCAATCCCATCCATCCCCAGTATCCGTCCCCCAGGATGTTGGGTGTCCAGCCGACGGGATCGCCGTAGGAGTGGTTCGACACGAGGACCCCATCCAGTGCGGCTTCGGCCATTTCGACGATATCATTGGTCCAGTCGTGGCTGCGGATGCGGGCCGCGGGAGCCATGCCGCGCACATCCCGCCACACACCCGATGCGGCAATCGTCCCCGCCACATGGGTGGCATGGGTGGATTCGACGGAAAAGTCGTCGCGCCGGTCCACCCGACCCGCCAGTTCCACGTGGGTCAGCCGCGCGTGACCATCATCGAAAACCGCCACGGTCTGACCTTCACCGCTCAGGTTGAAACCGGTGCGTCCTCCCTCGAGCAACGAACTGATGCGCGAGGAAGCGGCCGCCTCGCGGTTGTGGGTGATGCGCAGCACGGGTCGCTCTCCCCGCAGCCCGACCCACTCCCGCGCAGAGACAAGGGAATCGGTGTGGAAGCGGGCAATGGCCGAGTCGGCCACTACCGATTCCAGGGCTCGCTGCTCCGCGGCCAGACGCCCCCGTTCCCGGACAACAAGCGCCCGGAGCCGGTCTGCATCGAGCTGCGCTCCCCGCTTTGCACCCGCTGCCCGCTGCTGTGCCTCTGCCGGCCGGAAGGGCACCATCACCATCATCATCAGGAAGATGATGCTGACTGGCGAAGCAGGCACTATGCGTCGGAATGGGGTCAAGGGCCGCGTAGGAAAGCACAGAATTCAGACCGCACGGGGCGGCTCACAACCGGCAGGCCACCACCCGGATCCCGAATCGTACCGGAGGGAAGCCACGATCTCCCAATTTAGCAGGCCGTGGCCGACATTACGCACTACAACCACTCCCGCCGCCCACCATGACCTTATCTTCTCGTTGGCTGGCCTGCTTGCTCCTGGCGGCAGGCGCGCTTCTCTCCGGTTGCGACGATACGCTTATCGACCCGTTCGATAACGAGGAGCGCTATTTCACGGTGTATGGATACCTCGACATGCTCGAGACCAAACACACCATCCGGGTCGTACCCATCACGCGCTTTGCCGAAAACGTCGAGTCCACCGACGGGGGCCGGACCGCCCTGGACGCGCGCGTCTTCACCACGGACAACGTCAGCGGTGTGCGCATCGAGTGGCAGCACAAGTACGCCAGCCTGGATGATGGAACATGGGGACACGTGTTCGAGGCGCAGTTCCTGGTCAATCCGAACAGGACGTACCGTCTTGAAGTCGTACGCTCGGACGGCAAGATGACCACGGCCGAGACGACGGTGCCTGTCATCAACACCGCCACGCTGTTCGAGAAAGGACCGGTGGTGTTCGAGCAGGACTCGACGCTTATCTACCAGGATCTGGAAATCCCGCAGATCCGCTCTCCCTGGGAGGTCAATCTCATCTATCTGTGGGGCTCCGGCCCGATCAACCGACGCATCTTCGTGCCGTACGGCAGACCGGGAACGCAAACGGAGGACGGCTGGCAGATGCGCATCAATCTGTCTGACGACCAGAACGCCGTTCGCGAAAATGTGCAGTGGTCCATAGAACAGGGTATGATTCCCAATGCAGATGCCTACAACGTATCGGCGATGGGCGTCCAGATCCGCATGCTGGACGCGAATTGGGATCCGCCGAACGGGGTATTCGATCCCGAGGTGCTGGCGCAGCCCGGCGTGATGTCCAATGTCGAGAACGGGTATGGTTTCTTCGGAAGCGTGGGCCTCTACATCGAGGAGTGGAACATCGCGGACCTCTCGGGGGCCCTGGGTCATCCGTTCTGATGGCCCTCGGTACCGAGCGCATCCTGAAGAATCCTCTGCCGTAGACCGGGAAAAACCCGAGGATGTGATCATGGCTTCCTTCCGACGATTCTGGCGTGCCCTTTCGACCCGGCTCTTCTTCTGGCGCAGGTCTCCCTTTCGCTGATCATTCGTCTATATTGTGGTGTATCGAGCCCACACCTGACGCCTTTCCCCATGTTCGAGTGGCTTGCTGACCCCAACGCCTGGATTGCCCTGGGCACGCTGACCGCCCTGGAGATCGTCCTGGGCGTGGACAACATCATCTTCATTTCCATCCTGGCCGGCAAGTTGCCGAAAGCGCAGCAGGCCAAGGCACGGACCATCGGACTTGGATTGGCCCTGTTCGGACGGGTCATCCTGCTCTTGTCCATCGCATGGATCATGCGGCTGACGTCGCCCCTGTTCAGGGTCATCGACAACGCTTTTTCGGGCAGGGATCTGATCCTCATCCTGGGCGGTCTGTTTCTTCTTGCCAAGAGCACGCGGGAGATCCACGACAACCTTGAAGGCAAGGACGATCACCACGGGTCGGTGGGCAAGGCCACGTTCGGCGCGGTCCTTTTCCAGATCCTCTTGTTGGATGTCGTCTTCTCCCTGGACTCGGTCATCACGGCCGTCGGCATGGCTGACCACGTACCGGTCATGATCACCGCCGTCGTCATCGCCATCATCTTCATGATGTTCAGCGCGGGCGCGGTATCGGCCTTCATCGAAGAGCATCCGACCATCAAGATGCTGGCGCTTTCCTTCCTGATCATGGTCGGGGTGGCGCTTGTCGCCGACGGTCTGGAATTCCACATCCCGCGCGGGTACATCTACTTTGCCATGGCCTTCTCGGTTTTCGTCGAGATGCTCAACCTGAAACTGCGCGAACGCGGCAAACCCGTGCAGCTCAAGCAGTCATCGCCCGAATAGGACCCGTTCGGTCAATCAGTGACGGCGGGGCTCTCGTGCTTCAGGATGACGAGGGTCATGTCGTCCTCGAACATGTCCGATTCGTGATCCAGCTTGTGGACGTGGTTGAAGACCTGCCACACGATTTCCGAGGCCGAGCGGTGGGCATGCTTGCGGATCTCGCGAACCAGTCCCTCGGTCTCGAAGGGCTCGCCCCTGTCATCGACCCGCTCAGTCATTCCGTCCGTGTAGAGGGCCAGGATGGCGCCTTTCGGCACGTTGGCGTATCCGCGCTCCAGGGGAATGTCCGGAAGGGGACCCATGATGGGTCCCGTCGGATCCAGGTGGGTCACGGAATCCTCGGTAATGATCAGGCCTGACGTGTGGCCGGCATTGGTGTAGAGGAATCCACCCGATCGATCCAGTTCGCCATAGAACACGGACACGAAACGCGTGGAGAAGGTGGTCCGGTTGAGCTCGCGGTTCAGCTTCTTCATGGTGTAGACCATCTTCATGTTGATGCCTACACCCATGCGGATGCCCATCAGGACGTCGCGCACCAGAAGCGCCGCGGACAGTCCGTGGCCGGAGGCATCCCCGATGGCCAGTCCGAGCAGGTCCTCTTCCAGGTTGATGAAATCGTAGAGATCCCCGCCGACGGCTTCTGCCGCTTCCGACCGGGCGGCGATGTCCCATCCCTCAAATGAAGGCGCCTTGCGGGGCAGGAGGCTTCGCTGGATGGCCGCGGCCGTGGCCATCTCGTTCTCTGCGGCATCGTGTTTGAGACGGTAGTTGAGCGCAAACCGCGCGCCATTCAGGCAGAATGCCACTTCGTCCCGGTTCCAGTCCGTGCCCAGCGTGAACATCATCAGGTACCGGTGTCCCGGAGGACCGTCGATCTGGAAGGCCACGAACTCGTTGGCGTGTCCCTCGGGACCCTTGAACCAGGCAGGCATCTCCCACGGATTCTCGAACACGAAGGAGCCATGCTCGGCCAGCATCATGACCGCCGGATCCTCCTCGGTGAGTCGCGCCGGAAAAATGGTCTCGTCGCCCGTGGCATGCAGGAGTTCGTAGACTCCGAACAGCTCCCGGTACAGATGCCCGTGATCGAACTTCAGCTCTTCGCCGAACGAGGACACCAGATCATCAAGGATGAGGGCGAGCGGAGCGCCCTCATCACCGTCGCTGGCAATGCGAGCCAGCATCCGGTCCATTTTCCGGTAGAATTGTTTGGGATCGATCATGGCGGGTACCGGGAAAGCAGGGCCCGGCGGTCAGGGGTTGGTGCCCGCCAAAATACGTGTCAGAAGGGTGCGGATTCGCCGCCTTCGGGAAGAGCACCAGAATTCGAATCTTCCGGCAGGTAGTCTCCCGGTCCGTAGTACGAAGTCAGGTTTTCGAAGCGCGCATGCTGATGCACGAAGGCCAGTGATACATCCCCGATCGGCCCGTTTCGCTGTTTCCCGATGATGAGTTCTGCCAGACCCTCAGTGGAGTTGCCGTTCTCATCGACCATGATCTGGTAGCGTTCCGCGCGGTAGATGAACGCCACCACATCGGCATCCTGCTCGATGGATCCCGATTCGCGAAGGTCGGAGAGCTGCGGGCGCTTGTCTCCGCCGCGCGTTTCGACGGCGCGTGAAAGCTGTGACAGGGCGATGACGGGTACGTTCAATTCCTTGGCCAGTCCCTTCAGCGAACGGGAAATATGGGCGATTTCCTGCTCCCGGTTTGAACTCTTGTTGAGCCCCGTGCCGTGCATCAGCTGCAGGTAGTCGACGATGACCAGCCCGATGTCGTGTTCGGCCTTGAGGCGACGGCACTTGGCCCTCAGTTCGAGGACCGTGAGGCCGGGCGTATCATCGATGTAGATGGGAGCTTCGCTGAGCTTGCCGGCCGCGCGGGCCAGCCGTGGCCAGTCGTCGTCCCCGAGACGACCCGTTCGGGCAGCCTGGGCGTCCACACGGGCCTCCGACGTCAGGAGTCGCTGGGCCAGCTGGCCCGCGCTCATCTCCAGGGAGAAAATGGCTACACCGGCCGGATTTTCCGGGTGCAGGGCCGCGTTGCGCGCCATGGCCAGCGAAAACGCCGTCTTGCCCATCGACGGACGGGCCGCAATGATGATGAGGTCCGAAGGCTGCCATCCCCCCGTCATCTTGTCCACGCGTGTGAATCCGGAAGGCACACCCGTGACGCCGCCTTCCTGGCCATGGATGGACTCAAGCCGCGAGAGCGTCTCCTTGAGTACATCATGCATGGATGTGGCCGCCTTGCGCAGCTGTGAGTCCGAGATCCGGAAGATCTCGGACTCGGCGTGATCCAGGAGTTCAAAGGCATCCGCTGACGGGTCGTAGGCTTGGCCAACGACTGTCGTCATCACTTCAATCAGCCCCCGCAGGAGCGACTTCTCGGCCACGATGCGCGCGTGGTACTCCACGTTGGCCGCCGTATCTACCGAAGCCGTCAATTCCGACAGGTAGTAGGACCCGCCCACCGACTCCAGTTTGTCCCGCCGCTTGAGTTCGTCGCTCAGCGTGATCAGGTCGACCGGGTTGCCCCGCTCAAACAGGCTCAGGACACATTCGTAGATGGTGTTGTGCCGCTCGGAGTAGAACGCCCCCGGCTGCAGGATCTCTACCGTCTTGGGAATGGCCTCACGCTCGATGAGCATGGCGCCGAGTACGGTCTTCTCCACCTCGCCTGCCTGTGGGGGCACACGCCCGCCGCGCGGCAGGGACGAGCCTCCCTGCGGATACGATTCCTGGGGATAGGATGAAGGGCGGATTTCCGGAAGCAGTTCAGACATGGAGGTTCAATGGGCGTCAGTTGGCGGCCGGGGCCGTCAGTTCGTCGTAGCGCTTCCGCAGTACCTGGACGTCTTCCCAGGTCGGGCGCTTCCAGTTGGAGTTGCGCAGCAGGGCTGCCGGATGGTAGGTGACCATGACCGGAATGCCGTGGTAGTCGTGGAACGTTCCGCGCATGTCCTTCAGGCTCGAATCCATGCCGAGCAGACTCGTTCCGGACGTCCGCCCCACGCAGAGGATCAGCTTGGGCTGGATGAGCGCGATCTGCTTGTGCAGGATGGGAATGTGGGCACGGATCTCGTCCGGCTTGGGATCCCGGTTGTTGGGTGGCCGGCTCTTGAGGATGTTGGCAATGTAGACATCCGAGCGATCGAACCCGATGGCTTTCAGGATATCGGTCAACAGCTGTCCGGCCCGTCCGACAAACGGCTCACCCTGCTTGTCCTCTTCGGCTCCGGGTGCCTCGCCGATGACCATGAGGTCCGCTTGCGGATTGCCCACGCCGAATACCGGATTGATGCGCGTCGCATCCAGTTCGATCAGTTCCGTGTCTGCCACCCACGCACGGACTTCATCCAGGGTGGTGAACCCGCGAAGCGGGGAGTCCTCCGGGATGAGCCCTCCGATGCGGGCGTACACGTCGCCCATCGGGGATGTTCGGGTTGGGGAAGGATCGTTGGCCGCCATTGCTGGGGATTCGGGTTCGGATGATGGGGGTTCGGGTTCCGGCCGTGTGTCTGCACGCACCGTTCGAGCATCCCCGGGCTCAGCGGGCACTTCCGCTCTGGTGGCCTCTGCAACAGGCTGCTCCTCCGTGGGCGCCTTGGCCGCGGGATGAATCGCTGCCTCCGTCTCGTGCGCGCCCGGAACGACGACCAGGTCCCCGAAAAGGGCCATCTGGTGTTCGAGGGCGGCACGGATGTCGTTCAGTTCGTTGGACACGAATCAGGGGGTGGGTACAAGGAAGGTCCGGACTCAAAAACTACCGGTCAGCGGGCACCCGGCGAAAGGGACCTTTGCACGAATTGCCCCCACCTTGTCAACAACGCCACCTCCGCCTCGTTTCCTTTCCGGCCTTCACGTTCGGATTTGCTGCGGGAGAATTCCGGGTGCACGAGCGGGCCCGGGGCGCGGTCAGCCTGCAGGGCTATTCGCCGTCCCACATGGAAGACGAATTGGCCCGTGTATTCCAGTACACAGCCGACATGATGACCTTTTTCGAAGAGGTCAGCGGGATTCCATACGATCTGGAGACCTACGCCCAGGTCCTGATTGGACCGAGCTACCAGGAAGCGGCCGGGTGGTCCATGTTGCAGGAGGAATACGGGGCGATGGTGCTCTCGGACAGCACGGAGGCGAACCTGATTTCACACGAACTGGCCCATCAGTGGTGGGGCAACCGGGTCACGTGCGACGGGTGGGGTCATATCTGGTTGAACGAAGGCTTTGCCACGTTCCTCTCGGCAGCCTACAACGAGCGCCGTTTCGGCCGGTCGAAATACCTCTCGGACATGGCGTCGTACGAGCGGGTCTATGAGGACATCAAGGCCCGGGGCAAAGACAGGTCCCTGGTGTATGACGACTGGTCACAGGCCACCCGGGACGATCGGAATCTGGTCTATTTCAAGGGAGCGTTCGTCCTGCATCTGCTGCGGGAGACGGCGGGCGAGGACGCGTTCTGGAACGGGATCCGTGACTACACACAAGCCTATTTTGACAGCGTGGTGACCACGCAGGACTTCCAGAAGGCGATGGAAGCGTCCTCGGGAATGGACCTGGCAGCGTTCTTCAACGAGTGGGTCTACCACACCGGACAGTGATGTACGGGCGGGTAGTGCCGGACGGGCTACCCGGCCAGCGGGTCGAGAGCGGTCGGGTCGATGCCGAGGACAGCCAGTTCGAAGATGGCTTCAGCAACCTCCGATTTGGGCATCAGGGGCAAGTCGATGGCATGGCCTCCTCTCGGTAGGAGGGTCACGCGATTGGTGCCCGTCCCGAAGCCTGCGCCCTCTTCCTTGGGATTGTTCAGGACGATCCAGTCCAGGTTCTTGCGTTCCAGTTTGCCGCGCGCATTGTCCAGGCCGTTATCCGTTTCGAGGGCGAATCCGACCAGCAACTGGCCGTCTCGTTTTGCTTCTCCAAGGTCAGCCAGGATGTCCGCCGTAGGCTTCAGGTTCAGGTCGGGCGATGCCGCGTCTTTCTTGATCTTGCTGTCCGACGGCGCAGCCGGGGTGAAATCCGCCACGGCAGCCGACATGATGATGACATCGGCATCCGCGTGCTCCATGGCCGCGGCATGCATGTCGGCAGTCGATTCGACATCGACGCGGCGGACGCCCTCCGGCGTTGAAAGCGAAACGGGTCCGGCAATGAGGACCACGTCCGCGCCGCGGCGGGCCGCGGCGCGGGCCAGCTCAAAGCCCATAGTGCCGGTCGAATGATTGGAGATGAAGCGCACCGGGTCGATGCGCTCGCGTGTGGGACCGGCGGTGACCACCACCCTTTTTCCGGCCAGCGGGCCATTTCCTGCAGCAGTCTGAGCCGACAGTAGCTGAATGGCGCGTTCGAAAATGGCCTCGGGCGATGGCAAGCGCCCCTGTCCGATGAGTCCGCTGGCCAGTTCGCCATGCTCGGCTTCCATGACCGTCACACCACGGCCTGCCAGCGTGTCCAGGTTCTCCCGCACGGCCGGGTGCACGTACATATCGTGGTCCATGGCGGGGCACACCATGGTCGGGCAGCGGGCCGTCAGCGCCACGGCGGTAAGCATCGAGTCGCAAGCGCCGCTCACGAGCTTCGCCAGGGTCTGCGCCGTTAGCGGCGCTACCAGGAATAGGTCCGCCCAGAGGCCCAGTGCCACATGCTTCGTCCAGGATCCTGCTTCGTTTTCGGGGAAAATCTCTGTATGGACTTCATTTTCCGACAGCGTGCCCAGCGTGAGCGGTGTCACGAATCGGGAAGCATCCGCCGTCATGACGACGCGCACCTCGGCGCCCGCCTTCTTGAACAGACGCACCAATTCAGCGGTCTTGTAGGCCGCAATGCCGCCCGTGACACCCAACAGGATGCGGCGACCAGCCATGGAAAATGATCTCGTTTCAGCCATGGGAACAGGCAGTCAGGAAGGATCGGGTCAGGTCGATGATCTCGGCCGCTGCCGCGTCCAGGTCGTCGTTGACAATGCTGCGGTCGAAACGATCCTCGAAGGACATTTCATACGCAGCTTTGTCCAATCGTGTCCGGATGGCTTCTTCGTCGTCCGTGCCGCGGGAGCGCAGCCGCTCTTCGAGCACCTTCATGCTGGGCGCCTTGACGAAGATGGCCAGGCAGCGATCGCCGTACTGCTCTTTCACGTTCAGGGCGCCCACCACATCCACATCCAGCAGCACGGGGTTCTCCACGGACGACCGTTCCACTTCGCTGCGCAACGTGCCATAGTAGCGACCGGGATACACTTCCTCGTACTCCAGCAGCCGGTCCCCGGCAATCGCCTCGCGAAAGGCTTCCGTGCTCAGAAAGTGGTAGGCCTCGCCGTCCTTCTCGTCGCCTCGCGGCGCGCGCGTGGTGGCGGAGACGGAAAAGCGGATCCATGGAAGCGCGGTCATCAGCCGGGCCGCCAGGGACGATTTCCCGGACCCACTGGGCGCAGCCACGATGATGATGCAGGGCTCAGGTCTATGTCCAGCGGCATCACTCAACGTTCTCGACCTGTTCCTTGATCTTTTCGAGCTCCTCCTTCATACCCACCACCAGGTGCGCCATGTCGGCGTCGTTGGACTTCGAGCCGATGGTGTTGATCTCGCGATTCATCTCCTGGGAGAGGAAGTTCATCTTGCGCCCCACGGGCTCGCCCGAGGCCAGGGCCTCGCGAAAGAGGGCCAGGTGGGAGTCCAGGCGTACGCATTCCTCACGGACGTCGAGTTTGTCGGCCAGCATGGCCATTTCAAACTCGATGCGCTCGGGGTCGATACGACCTTCCTCGATGATTTCAGCGAGCCGTTCGCGCAGTCGCTCGCCCGAGCCCTGCACGCGCTCGGGAGCCAGACGCTCGGCTTCGCGCAGCCGGGACTCGATGCCTTCGAGTCGTTCGGTGAGTTCCTTGTGGAGCGCTTCGCCTTCCTGCAATCGCATGGCCTGCATGCCATCACAGGCGGCCTTAAGCGCCGCACGGGTAGCCTCCCAGATGGCATCCAGATCTTCTTCCACCTCGTCTGCTTCGAAGATGTCCTGGTACTTGATCAGATGATCCAGGCGAACGGGCTCTTCGATTCCCGCAGTGGAGGCCACTTCCTCGAGGAGGCTGCGGTAGGCTTTCACGGCCCGGACATTCACCCGGATGGGCAGCTCCTCGGGGGTCGGGTCGGATACCTGGACGAAGGCCGAGATGCGGCCTCGGGAAAAGGCGGTTTTGAGAATCCTCTGGATGTCGGCTTCGTGCGCATTCAGGGATTTTGGCGAGCGCAGGGAAATCTCGCAGTAGCGACTGTTGACGGATTTGAGTTCGACAACGGCTTCGTAGCCGCGTACTTCGGCTTCGCCCCGGCCGTAGCCGGTCATGCTGGCAATCATGTCAGTAGGGTGGTCCGGTGAGGAATGATTCGGTGGTCGGGCACCTTGTGTGCACCTGGACGCCACCTGCAATATACGGCGGACCACCCACCGTTCGAGCGTTCCTACCGCGTGACGGGCACGGGCTCTGGGACCTGCTGGTTGATGTAGAAGGTCGTGGACAGGTTGCCATCAGCATCCACGCCGAAGGCAATCAGATCCAGGTCCCCGTCTGCATTGTAATCGCCGAAGGCGGCCGTTGCGTTTACGAACCCTTTCACGTCGAGCTCAGCCACGAACTGACCCCCCTCGTTCCGGTACAGGCGCCCCACGGTTTCGCCCAGCGGAGAGCGGGCACCAACCACGAAGACGTCCTGGTCGCCGTCGTTCTCGTAGTCACCCCAGATGGCCCGCCCGGTAACAACACCGTCAAACGGGAAGGGATGCTGCAAAAATTGTCCGCTCTCATTGACAAACAATCTCGTGATGCCACGCAGCATCTGCGGATCGACCGTGCCCCCGGTGACCAGCAGGTCGGGATCCCCGTCGGCATCGACATCACCCCACGAGACCGAACCGCCCATCACATTGGGCAGGGGAGCAGGGATCGGAACGAAGCGCCCCCCCGTGCCGACCCCCGTATTCTCGTAGATCCCGGCATGCAGCCGCCCACCACCCAGGTCGCCGGTGATGGCCACGTCCAGATCGCCGTCGCCATCGATGTCGGAAAACGCTGCCTCGCCGAACATGAACGGGGGAAGAGCGGAGCTGACGCGTGTAAGCGAGCCGCTGCCATTGTTCATCCAGACTTCGGAGGTGGTTTCATAGGGCTGGGCCGTGGTTGTGGAACCGGTCATGAACAGGTCCATGCTCCCGTCGCCGTTGATGTCCACCCACTTCACGGCACCACCCCACACGTTGGGCAGGCCGTCCACCGTCAAGGGAATGAACTGCCCCACCTGATTGTAGTAGACGGTGGTCAGCGGATCGCCCGATTCCCTGGAAATGCCACTGACCACAAGATCCGGATATCCGTTGCCATCCAGGTCGCCCCAGGAGGCCTTCGGATTGGATACAGCTTCGAGGGCAATACCGGCTACATTGAGGGACTTGAAGATGTACTCGCCACCGTTGTTGTCCAGCACTACGATGTCATCGTCGGCGCGGTATATGCGCAGCACCGGTGCATTGTTGGCTTCTCCGCCGACCAGCAGGTCGAGGTCACCATCCAGGTCGATGTCAGCGAATTCGGCGATTCCGGACTTGAGGTTCGGCAGCCCGAATTCGTACAACACGGGGGCCTGCAGCGTCTGGTTGGCCACATCAGGTTGTCCGAAGGAGAAGTCATGCTCGCTGCTGCTGCTGCGCACGGAGTGTCCGTCGCTGGCCAGGACGGACCATGAGTAGATCTGGTTGGCAGGGAGAATATCCGTAGCGACCTCGATAAAGGGCTCGGTCAGGCCCGGGAAGGAAAGTCGCAGTGCTTTTCCGGTGATGGAGAGGGTGTACTCTACATCGTCGACGGGGTCCTCAGACGTTTCCCATTCAAAACGGATGGTTTCGGTCGAGGTATCGATGAAACCGGCGTCGATGGGTGAGACGAGGGAAAATGCACGGGGTGCATCGTTGAAGCCGAACCGGTTGACGATGGTATGATGGCGGTTGACGGCCACGTTGCCAAAGCTCTCCACGCGACCATCCGGCCAGTAGACGCGCACCTCATCGATGATGTCGTTTGTCCCGACGCCAAAATGGACACGCAATCCATCGCTCTGCGAACCTGCTCCCGTTCCGGCAGTGACCGTGCGTACCTGCTCCATGCCGTCGGTGAAGATGTGGATGCGGGCGCCGGCGCCGAAGCGGTTGTTGGCATCGCGCAGCTGGAAGGTTGCCCAGTTGTTGCTGCCGCCATCATTCATCATGATGGCCGTGCCATTGGAGGCAGGGATGAGGAGGTCCATCCAGCCGTCGTTGTTGAAGTCACCGGTGGCTGCGGCAACAGAGACGGAATCGAGGCCCATGGCCACGTCGAAAATGTCCTCGAAGGTGCCATCACCCTGATTGCGGAAAAGACGACCCTGGTTGTTGAACGGCAGATAGACATCCAGCCAGCCATCGTTGTCAAAATCGGCAATGGCTGCCGGGCCGTTGTTGAAAATGGGCAGGCTCTGCAGGCCGACTTCGGCGGCTTTCTCGATGAAGTCGGTCCCGTTGAATTCGTAGAACTCGTTGATCCCGAAGGTGAATTCGGCGTCGTTGTTCACTACGAGCAGATCTTCCCAGCCATCGTTGTTGTAGTCAAACCAGTGCGCGTCCTGCGTCGCGTTGTTTCTCTCAACCCCCGAGCCCCTGAAGTTGGTCGTGAATCGGTCCCGGTTCGAGTCGTTGATGCGCAGCTCATTTCCTGCGCCGCACCGCGCGGCAAAGAAGTCCGGATCGTTGTCATGGTCGAAGTCGGCCATGGCCAGGCCGCACGTCACGGGCTCTGTGCCCGCCTGCATCAGTCCACCGACATTCGTGAAGCTGTTGGAGAGGTTGCCCAGGAAAACAGGGTTGTTGCCGTTGGAACTGCCCGCGACCAGATCGACGAGCCCGTCCTCGTTGACATCGGCCCAGAAGCCACCGATCGGGGGATTCTGGAAGATGAGATTCGTGGCGCCGTTGCCCAGGTCAAACTTCTCTCCACCGCGGTTGAGATAGAATCGGCTTCCCGGAGAAGAATCGCGGATCAGGAGATCCAGCAAACCATCCCGGTTGGCATCTCCGAACAGCCCCCCCAGCACGGCGTTGCCTTCGAGCGCGATGCCGGATTGTGAAAGCACATTCTCGAAGGTCCCGTCGGCCGCTTGCCGATACAGGCGACCGGCATGGTAGAAATCCAGCCGCCCATCCGCATTGTAATCCGCAACGGCCACATCCCCGACAGGAACCGTCGGGTCCGGGAGTACCCTGAGCCGCTGGAACTCATTTGTGAAGGTCTGGGCGTGCGCGCCGGTGGCGGCAAACAGGACCAGGGCGATCAGGGCAGGCGAAATACGCATCATGCAGGCGAAGCCGAAGGGGTGGGTCAGGTATGCAAGGCCGGGGAACGTACGAAACAAAGCCGTCGCGAAAAATGACGTTTTGCGTGCGCCCTGCTGTCAGACGATCCCCGGTGGATGGGGATTCCCATATGCATGGATTCCCGTGGCCCGGATCCCGAATGCCGCGGATGCGCGGACGCGTGATATTTTTGCGGGGGTCAGGGCTCGGTCCAGTGGACGGGTCCTTCATCGGATGATTGTGAAGACCGGGGGTCGGGTACCCGGTTGAAGGTGATATCGCACGTTTGCCACGTGTTTTATCGCAAACGTGCGATACCGGCGTGGAGAGGGGGCGAGTGTCTGCGGCTGCACAATCCATGAAATACGCCGCTCGCGCACTGCACCCTCACCACGGGTTTTTCTCGGCCCGCCCGCCCCACCACGGGATTTTCTCGCTGCGCTCGAACATCCCTTGTACTCCTTAGCGTTGTGAACCCCGGCCCGCTCCGCGGGCTCGGGGTTTTTGCTTTCGGTCGTCCGGAAGCAAGCTTCCTCCCGCCCAAAAGCAAAAACCCCGGCTGCCTGTCGGCAGCCGGGGTTCTCGTCGCGTGCGGAGAGGGAGGGATTCGAACCCTCGATACGGGGTCAACCCGCATACTCGCTTTCCAGGCGAGCCCCTTCAGCCACTCGGGCACCTCTCCGGGGGAAAATGCCACCTATGCCGGCAGCCGGGCCTTGTTTCTGGGGTCTCGTGCAGGCTTGGTGAATCTTCAAGAGCCGATCATCAAGCCGCAACAAGGACACTGCACAGCACCCTCAGAAGGGCATCAGACCTCCATGATCTCTTTTTCCTTGTGGTCCAGCAGTGCATCCACCTTCTCGGTGTGCTTGTCGGTCATGACCTGAAGCTGCTCTTCGGCTTCATAGCGCATGTCTTCCTGCAGATTCTCGGCTTCCTGCGTCTTCTTGATGTCATCCTTGGCGTTGCGGCGGACATTGCGGATGGAGACTTTCGTGTCTTCTCCAATGGCGCGAGCCGCCTTGACCAGTTCCTTGCGGCGCTCTTCGGAGAGCGGCGGAACCGGCAGGCGGATCATGCCCCCGTCATTTGACGGGTTGAGTCCGAGGTTGGACGCCTGGATGGCCTTCTCGATATCGTTGAGTGCCGAGCGGTCCCACGGCTGCACGACCAGCAGGTCGGGCTGGGGTGCGCTCACGCTGGCCATCTGGTTCAGGGGCGTGATCGATCCGTAATAATCGACCTTCACGTTCTCGAGCATGGTCGGTGTGGCCCGTCCCGCCCGGATGGACATCATTTCATGGCGTAAGTGCTCGATGCTCTTGTCCATGTGCTCGTCTGCGTCTTCGAGGATGAGTTGCAGGTCTTCGTGTATCATGTCGACAGGATGGGTTGGTGGCGGGCCTCAAGCGAGGACCGGTTCGGCGGCGGCGTCTTTCCAGTGGACCAGTGTCCCGATGGATTCACCACGCACCAGACGAAGGAGGTTGCCCCCCTCGTCCATGTTGAAGATGATGATGGGCATGTCCGACTCCCGGCACAGCGTGAATGCTGTCATGTCCATCACCTTGAGGTCGCGGGCGATGACATCACTGCCGTGGATTTCGGCATAACGAACAGCGTTCGGGTCCTTTTCGGGATCCGCCGAGTAGACACCGTCCACCCGCGTGCCCTTGAGGATGACATCGGCTTCGATTTCGAGGGCACGAAGGGAAGCGGCCGTGTCGGTCGTGAAATAGGGGTTGCCCGTTCCGGCTCCGAAGATGACGACACGTCCTTTCTCCAGGTGACGCATGGCACGGCGGCGGATGAAGGGCTCGGCCACTTCGTCCATGTTGAGGGCTGATTGCAGGCGGGTATAGACCCCTTCCTGCTCGAGCGCATCCTGGAGCGCCATGGCATTGATCATCGTGGCCAGCATGCCCATGTAGTCGGCGTGGGAGCGCGTCATGCCCTTTGTGGCATTGTTGACGCCGCGGAAGATGTTGCCCCCTCCGATGACGAGCGCCAGCTCGATGCCATGATCGATGACCTCTCGGATTTCAGAGGCATAGGCACGCAGGACCTCTTCGTCGATCCCGAAAGCCTTGCTGCCCATGAGGGATTCGCCGCTCAGCTTGAGCAGGATGCGTTTGAACGTTCGTCCGTTGTTGGTCGTGTCGGTCACAGGATCGGTGGTGGGAGATCGGGGCCGTGCAATCAAGGCAAATTAACGCTGGCTGCCCTGCATATCAATTTGAAGGCGAACGAACGTTCCGCCAAAACCCGGAAACAAACAAAAAGGGCGGGGCTGCATGCGCAGCCCCGCCCTTGAAACGCTTGATGGCGCTCAGTGCGTTATTCAATCGGTGCGTTATTCACCCAGCGCGAAGCGGACGAACGTCTTCACGTCAGCATTCGCCGACTTGAGCATTTCGCCGACCGTCATGGACGAGTCCTTGACGAAGGGCTGCTCGAGGAGCACGTTGTCCTTGAAGTAGCGCTCGAGTTTGCCGGTCGCTATGCGATCCACGATCTGCTCGGGCTTGCCTTCTTCGATGGCGGCCTGACGGGCGATTTCCATCTCCTTTTCCTGCACGTCCTGCGGCACATCGTCGCGGCTCGTGCCGATCGGGTTGAGGGCAGCCACCTGCATGGCCACGTCGCGGCCAGCGGATTCGAGATCGCCATCACCAGCAACATCAACCAGTACGCCAAGACGGGCGCCCGGGTGGATGTAGGAAATGACCTGTCCTGCGTCCGAGGTCATGACCGCCGTGCGGCGCACGTCAATCTTCTCGCCGATCTTGCCGGTCATGTCCGTCAGCGCATCTTCCACCGTGCGGCCGCTGGCCATCGTCACGCTCATGAAGGCGTCGCGGTCAGCAGGCTTCTCGGCCAGAACGAGCGAAGCCAGTTCTTCAGCGAAGGCCTGGAAGTCCTCGTTGCGGGCCACGAAGTCGGTTTCGCAGTTGACCTCGACCAGGATGGCGGTCTTGCCGCCGTCGGTCGTACCCGTTGCCACAACGCCTTCTTTCGCGTCGCGGTCAGCGCGCTTGGCAGCTACTTTCTGGCCTTTCGTGCGCAGAAGGTCGATGGCTGCGTCGAAATCACCGTTCGCTTCCTGGAGTGCCTTCTTGCAATCCATCATGCCGACGCCAGTGGCTTCGCGCAATTTCTTTACATCAGCAGCAGAAATAGACATTTCTCTCTTCTCTCTTTGATTATCGACAGCGGAATGGGAGTCCGCTCATCGGAGAATGTTACCAGAGGATGGGCCGGACGATCAGTCCGGCGCCGGGGCGCGTGCTTAGGCGTCCTCGGCGGTTTCCTTCTTGTCCTGGGCGCGCTTTTCCTTCTCCGCCTTCTGGGCGGCTTCGGCGATTTCGCGCTCTTTCTTGCCTTCCGTCACGGCGCCGGCAATGACGCTCGTGATCAGGTCGATCGACTTCAGGGCGTCGTCATTGGCAGGGATCGGGAAGTCCACGACATCCGGGTCGCAGTTGGTATCCACGATGGCGATGATCGGAATACCGAGACGCTGTGCTTCCTTGACGGCAATGTGCTCGCGGTTGATGTCCACGATGAACAGGGCGCCGGGAACGCGGGCCATGTCCTTGATACCGGAAAGGGTCTTCTCCAGCTTCTCGCGTTCACGGGCTTTCATGAGGCGCTCTTTCTTCTTGAGCTGCTCCATGGTGCCGTCTTCTTCCATCTTGGCCAGCTCTTCCATGCGACGGATGGAGCGGCGGATGGTCTGGAAGTTGGTCAGCGTACCACCCAGCCAGCGCTCAACGACGTACGGAGAGCCGCACTCGGTAGCATGCTTGCGGATGATGTCGCGTGCCTGCTTCTTGGTACCCGTGAAGAGGATCTTCTTGCCACGACGCGTGAAGAGGGCCGCTGCTTCGGCAGCCTCGTCCAGATAGGCCTGCGTGTGGTTCAGGTTGATGATGTGGATCCCGTTGCGCTCCATGAAGATGTGGTTGCGCATTTTCGGGTTCCACCGGCTCGTGAGGTGGCCGAAGTGGGTGCCTGCTTTCAGCAGGTCTTCGATCGACGCGCGGTGCGCCGACTGCTCTTTGCTTTCGCTCATTGTTTTGATCGGGTTGATCCGCTACATCCTTCACGCACCCACCGAAATCGAGACGTATGTCACGATCACCCCGGCAGGTATCCGGATGTATGTGTGATGAAAAGACCGCTTGGGGCCGAGGCTCCAAGCGGTCGAAAAAAGGCGATTAACGCTTCGAGAACTGGAAACGCTTGCGGGCCTTGGGCTGACCGTACTTCTTGCGCTCGACCATACGGGGGTCACGCGTCATGAAGCCGGCATCGCGCAGCGGTTTCTTCAGCTCTTCGTCGAAGGATACCAGCGCACGGGAAATGCCGAGCCGGATGGCTTCGGCCTGACCCGTCATGCCGCCACCACGTGCGTTGACGACGACGTCGAACTGTCCTTCGGTCTCGGTGACCTTGAAAGGAGAGGTGACGGCCGTCTGGCGCCATACGGTCGGGAAGTATTCGGTGTAGTCACGCTTGTTGACTACGATCTTGCCGGAACCGTTCGGGCGCAGGTACACGCGGGCGACCGCATTCTTGCGGCGTCCTACTGCGTTGAACTGTGTAAGGGCTGTTGCCATGACAGATGGTTATTGCGGTTACTCGGGGAGAGCGCGATCAGAGTTCGAGCGCCTGGGGCTGCTGAGCGCCGTGCGGATGTTCGCTGCCGGCATACACCTTCAGCTTGCGGAACATCTCACGACCCAGAACTCCTTTCGGGAGCATGCCCTTGACGGCGTTCTGGACCATGAAGGTCGGCTTGCTTTCACGCACTTCTTTCGGCGTGCGGACGCGACCTCCACCCGGATATCCGGTGTGGCGGAAATACTCTTTGTCGGTCTCTTTCTGACCGGTGAATCGCACTTTGTCAGCGTTGATGACGATGACGAAATCACCACAATCGACATGCGGGGTGAAATTCGGCTTGTGCTTGCCACGCAGGATGCTGGCGATCTGGGATGCAAGGCGACCGACGACCATGTTCTCGGCGTCGACCACGTACCAGGCACGCTCTACTTCGCTTGCTTTGGCGCTGACTGTTTTGAAACTGTTGATGTCCATCGGGACTCGGGAAGCGTTTTGAGGACGCGAGGCCCTCGGTTTTTCAAGTCCGGCGTGATGACGTTTTGCCATCGGTGGGGTGCCGGAAATAATGACGCAGACCGCTAAAATACGACCATTTGGAGCATTGGTCAATCGCGGGGAGCATCAAAAGGCCCCCTGACACGCCTCATGGCCCATTTTGTGTCCCATCGCGCCCCGGATGCATCAAGAAAGGCCATTCTTCCGCCAATCTTGAAATATCCTCCCGTTCGCTGAGGAGGATATCGGCTACCTAGGGATCCCGCCCGAATCACGTTATGGACAACGCAATGAAACACGTCGTCATCATCGGAGGTGGATTTGCCGGACTCACCACGGCAAAGAAGCTCGGCTCCCGGAAAGGGGTCCGCGTGACCGTCATCGACAAGCAGAATCATCATCTCTTTCAGCCGCTCCTCTACCAGGTGGCCATGGCGGGACTCTCCCCGGCCGACATCGCTGCTCCCATCCGCAGCCTGCTTGCCAAGCATGACAACATCACGGTGCTCAAAGCCACCGTCGAGCGCGTGTCCCTCGACGAGCAGCGGGTGATGACCAACGAAGGTGACCTGGCGTATGACTACCTGCTGATTGCAGCCGGCGCCATTCCTGCCTATTTCGGCAATGACGAGTGGCAGGTGCATGCCCCCGGGCTGAAAACGATTGCCCAGGCCACGGAAATCAGGCGACGCATGCTCGATGCGTTCGAGCGGGCAGAACGAACCAAGGATGTCGAAGAGCAACGGAGACTCCTGACTTTCGTCGTGATCGGAGGGGGGCCGACAGGCGTGGAATTGGCAGGAGCTCTCGGTGAGATGAGCCGCTACACCCTGGCGCGTGATTTTCGCCGTGTCGATGTCCGGCTGGCTCGCGTCATACTGATCGAAGGAGGGCCACGCATTCTACCTTCGTTCACTGAAAAGCATACCGCTCGGGCAGCGCGCGATCTGGAGCGCCTCGGAGTTCAGGTGTGGACGAACAGCATGGTTTCCGGCATTGACGAGGACGGTGTTTCCCTTGGCGAGGAGCGACTGCGCACGGCAACGGTCATCTGGGCTGCCGGAGTGCAAGGCGTACGTCTTGGGTTTGACGCGGATCTGGCCGCTGACCGCACAGGCCGGCTCATTGTTGACAATCAGCTGACTGTCCCGGGTCACCCGAATGTGTTCGTGGCCGGAGACCTTGCGCGGCCCGGGGGCGAAGAAGCGGCGCCTCTGCCTGGTACGGCGCCCGTCGCCATGCAGCAGGGAACGTATGTGGCATCCGCCATTCGGGCCGACCTGGATAGCACGCCGCGATCCGACTTCGAGTTTGTGGATCGTGGTCAAATGGCCACCATTGGCAGGAACAGCGCTGTCGTGGAGATTGGGCGCATTCATTTCTCGGGATTTCTGGCCTGGCTGGCCTGGCTCCTGGTGCACATCTACTTCCTGGTCGGCTTCAAGAACCGGCTATTCGTGATCATGGGCTGGGCCTGGTCCTGGTTTACATTCCGTCGTGGAGCGCGGTTGATCATCGACCGGGACTGGAAACTCGAAAATCCGGCACCGGGATCTGGATAACCGACTGTATGCCGTACGAATACGCCTTTCTGGCACGGCGACAGGGCTTTGGGAGACAGGATATTTTTAACCAAGCGGTTTAACATCCTGTAGGGAAATCGCCGATATTGTAAGTCATGGTTCAGATAGCAGGTTGGGCTGCAGGCTCGCCGTACCCTATCTCCGGAGTCGTACCCATATTCCAAATGTGATGATCATGAAACGCCTGTTTGCGCTCCTCGCCGTTGTTGCTTTTGCAGCGGCGCCCGCCCTCTCCCAGAATGTCGGTATCGGTCTGCGGGCCGGAACGACCGGCGCCGGGATAGAAATCGGTTACGGCTTCCATCCGAAGCTCAATGTCCGCGGTCACTTTTCGACGTTCTCCTATAATTACACCGATACCACGACCGACGAAGACCCCAATCTTGAGTTGGATGCCGATGCGGGCATCGGCGCCTTCAGCGGTTTTATTGACTTCCACCCGTTCTCGAATTCCTTCCGCCTGACGGGTGGTTTGGGCAAGAACAACTTCGACGTGACGGCCACGGGCGTTGCCACGGAGAACGTGTGTTTCGGTGATGAGGATGGCGCAGGCAACTGCTCGGGCAAGGAGTTCACGCCCGACAAGCTGGGCTCACTGGGCGCCAATATTTCCTATGCCTCGTCCATCCACCCGTACATGGGCATTGGATTCGGCAGCCTTGGAAACGGTGACTCCCGCGTGACCTTTCTCTTCGACCTGGGCGTCTATTACACGGGCTCCCCCGAGATCGAACTGGAAAACGACGGCCTGTTCAAGCCGACCGTTGAGGCCGACAACGTACAGGTCCTCAACGACGGCCTCGAGTCCTTCAAGTGGTATCCGGTGCTTTCCCTCGGCGTCGGTATCCGTCTCTGATATCGCTGCAAGACAGCAACCTCCGACCTTTCACGCATACGCTTTGAATACGATGAAACTTCGCCCGCTTTTCCGCACGCCGCTTCTTGCTGCGCTTGCCCTCCTCCTGACCATGTCCGCCTGTGACTTCCAGGCGGCCGAGGATGCCTTCGACGAATTCCAGGTCGTCATCGGCCTGGATCCTATCAATACACCGGTCTCTGGCCTGATTTATGAGCAGGCGACCGGCGAGCCAGTGGACGTCACCCTGACTTTTGCAGGTGATGGAGCCTCTTCCCTGATCGACGCTTACTCGGATCCGCTGGCATCGACACTATCGGTCGATGGTGGCGCGCTGACGTTCGGTGTAGCAAACAGCATTGCACCGACCGAGGCGTCTCCCTTCGTGTTCACCGTAACGGCATCGGCTGAAGGCTTCTATACCAAGAAGCGCACCGTGACCGTCACGGAAGTAGGCAGCGTCGAATTCGAGGTGACCCTGGTCCGCGAAGTGGATGCCACGTCAACCGTTCAGGGAACCTCTGCTGTTCAGAGTACGGCTGTCCAGTCGGATCAGAGCGGAACCGTCCAGCAGACGACCACCATTCAGACCCAGACGGATCCGCAGAGCAACTCACAGGCTACGGCCGCTGCCACCGTATCGGCAGGAACGGTACCTGTCACCAGTTCTGGTCAGCCGCTGACAGGCCAGATCCAGACCCAGATCCGCGCCTATGACCCAAGCCAGGGAACGCAGTCGCTTCCGCAGGGCGTTGCTGACAACGGCGATGGAACAAATCAGGCCGTGCTTGGGGCTGTGTTCTTTCGCATGACGGACAGCAACGGCAATGCGGTTGCAAACTTCCAAAGCTCTGGCTCAGGAAAAAATGCTGCTGGAAAGAGTGGTGCCTGTTTGGATGCAGGTGGCCTTTTCGAATTGTCCACGACGATTCGGAGCATTCTTCTGTTTCAATATGGGGATAGCTTTCCGCAAGCAGAAATCTGGGGCTACAACCCACTGACGGAATCCAAAATTCAATTGGGCTCCACCACACTCGAACGCCAACAGCACCCTAATGTCGTTGGTACCATTTGTGTCGGCGGCACTTTGTCAAATACGGATATGTCCCTCCTTGGCGATATCTCGGAGGGCGTGTTCTTCTCTATGGTCGCTGGCAACCAGCCGATCCAACTTCCCATGAATCACTCGGTAACCATCGTCAACCCGTCTGTAGCCGGTGTTCCCGGACAGATCTCGTTCGAAGGACTGGGCATTTCGGGTAGTCGTAATGTGACCTTCCCCGGCAACACCACGACGCGGTCATTGGCCAGCTGGTTGGGTGTGAGCGGCAGCTTCCCCTACTATTTTGGCACGACCTACACCCTGACGGTCACGCCGGAAGGTGGCTCGCCGACGAGTGTCTCCCTGTCTGAATTCTCAAGCGGTTCCAGTACGATCAACCTGACGCCACCGTCGGTTACCCGGAACTACACGGTCAACGCATCCTTCCAGTGCCCGGCTGGCACCAAGTTTGATGTTTCTGTCAGTGAAGGTAGCCTCGATGGCGTCAGCGTTTCGTATCGACTCCTTCCCAATGGTGCTCCCCGCTCCATTCCGAACGACGACAACATCGTCAAAGACACGGACCAGAGTACTTACATCCGCGTGACGGGTCAGCTGACCGCCATTGCTGGTCAGAATTACCGGTTCACAGGAACGCTGGACCAGGAAAAAGCCACGGTGGATGCACTGGCACCGACCGGAGCGAACACCTGGAACATCGCACTCGACTCGGACGATGTCGGTTTCGAGTGTAACTGATCCCCTTATTTCGTTTTGACGTTGCGCGGCGGCGCGGGCCCAGGGTCCGCGCCGCCGTTTGCATTCAGGGCCTTTTGTCATTCATCGCCGAAAGTTTTCCACAAAGCGCGGGGCAAGGCGTTCGCTTTTGGCCCCTTCCGTTTCTGTACATGAGCAGCCCACGGTTCAAACCGTGGACCCGTTCAACCTGGCCCATGCCTGCTCATGTCGTACAAAACCGAACTTACCACGCTCGAAACGGTGGCCGCACGGCTGCCCTTCGACATTGACGAATCCCACCGGGTCAATGAGGCCTTTGCGGCCTACATGCACGCGGACCGTATCGAGGACAAACGGCTCATCGACCTGTGGACGTATTGTTATGTGCGACGCTACTTCCTGATCAAATTCATCAAGGAGGCGCGTTTCAGGGCCAGCGAACTCGAGCACCTGGTGGAGCGCACCTACCGGAAAATCGAGCAGTCCAGGGGGGCCATCAAGCATCATGATCGCTATGCCCAGTGGGTCAGCGTCGTGTGCCGCAATACCTTCGTCAACTTCGTGGCGCGACGCAAGAAGGTGATCGGGCTCGAACCCAAGCACGACATTGCCGAACTGCCCGGTGAGGCAGGCGACACGGATGTCAATGCGGCGGCCGTTCACACGTCGCTGCTGCTGGCCATCACCCATCTGCCACCCTTCCTGCAGGCCACGGCGCGGATGCGGTTTGTCGAGAACCTTTCGAACGAGGAAATCGCGCGCATCATCGGCAAGCGTTCGGCCACGGTGCGGGCCTATGTGCACAAGATTTGCTCCCGATTCCGCAAGAACGAAGACCTCCAAGCGTGGGCCGACAGACTGTACAAGAAAAAGTGAGGTTACGTCTGACCAAAGGATGTGTCCTCATGAAGACGCATCGACCCAGGTTTTTGATCTCCACCACCGCAATCCAACAGGCAATCCACTGATGCCACCACTTCGCGACCGTTGGACTACCATCCTTCACCGGGCCCATTCCGCAATCTCCTCCAACCGGAGGAAACGGAAGGCGTCCAAAGCCGCCATGGATCATTTGCTTCGTTCGGCACGCGCCTTCAATGACCCGGATCAGGATGCCTCGCTGATGCCGCTTCGCGCCATCCGGCGAAGCACCGGAACGGAAGCGACGGGGAATCTGTCGGGTGCAGTGGAGCGCTTTGAGAATCGATTGGCCCGCGACGCGGCCCGGCAGGCGCACTTGCGCGCGTGCGAGGAACGCATGCTGGAGGTGCCAACAACGAATGTTGAACGGCATTTCGAGGAACTCACCGGGCACAGTTTGGCCGATATGCCGATGCATCAGCGCGGGGCCGGGACGGGTCGTCGTCGGGCGGCACTCCATGTTCCGTCCCGGAACAACTCGCGCCGCCCCCTGGCTCGCATGCGGGCTGGCTCGGCCGTATTGGCCTGCATCATGCTGGTATTTGTCGGGACGCTGGGGTCGTACGACAGGGATCCTCTCTCCGACGCGTTGGGCGATGCGTTGGTCTCCGAGTCGGTCCTTTTCGGCAATCTGGGTCAAACGACGCGAGGAGGGTCGGACACGAACCTTGAGGAGAGGAAGGCAAAAGTGCGGGCTGCCCTGGATCTGATTGATCAGGCGCGTACGTCCATCCTTGGATTCCACACGGGGTATGAGCCCAGCGCACTGCGTCGGGCGGCAGATCTCATTGACAGCGCTGCATGGAGCGTTTCACCCGTGGAGCCGGGCACGGCAGAACTGTACCGGCTGCGCGACGAGATACGCCGGCTACTGACCGAAGAAGGGCACGACACGTCTACAGAAGCACCGCCCCTTTCGACGTCCTAGGCGTAGGTATTCAGCATGACCGGCATGATGAGCATCATCATGGTTTCGCCTTCCTTCTGGTTGGCGGGGGTCACGACACCGGCGCGGTTGGGTGACGAGAATTCGAAGAGGACATCTTCTGCATCCACGTTGGAGAGGACTTCCGTCAGGTACGTGGCGTTGAAGCCGATGACAAGTGCATCGCCGTCGTAGTCGCACGAAACCGTTTCATTGGCCGCGCTGGCGCGCTCGAGGTCTTCAGCCGAAATGACCACCTTGTCGCTTTCCACGGAAAGGCGGATCTGGTTGGTCATCGTCGAGGAGTAGAGCGCCACACGTTTGACTGCGGCCAGCATGGTGTCCTTGTTGGCTGTCATCTTCTTGTCGTTATCGACAGGGATGACGGCCTGATAGTTCGGGTACGGTTCGTCAATGAGTCGAGCCAGAACACGGGATGCCCCGAAGTCGAAACCGGCGTAGCCTGAATCCACGGTCAGCGTGCACTCATCGTCCGTGGCCACCTTGGCGGCCAGGGAAACGGCCTTTTCCGGGACAATGAAGTCCATGTCCTCGGAGGCACCCAGGTTGTCGAGTTGCAGTTTGACGAGGCGGTGACCGTCCGTGGCAACCGCTTTGCCGGACTCACGACCGATCTGGAAATAGATGCCCATCATGGCCGGACGAAGCGCATCGCGGCTGACGGCAAAACTGGTTTTGGTGATCGCCCGCTTGAGCAGGGCGCCATCAGTCTGAACGGATACCGAATCGCTGAGCTCGGGAAGGGCCGGGTAGTCGGCACCGTCGTGGCCGACCATCTTGTAGTGTCCCTTGTCGGTGTCCAGGACCACATTGAATTCAGCGTCGGCTGAAAAGCGCACCGGCACGTTGGGCAGCGCGCGCAGAGTGTCCACGAGGCGCTTGGCCGGCACGGCCACCCGGGAGGGCCCTTCCACCTCTACGGCTACTTCGATCTTCTGGACAATCGATATTTCGAGGTCCGTGGCGCTCAGCCGCAGCTTGCCGCCGTCCTCTTCGAAGAGGATGCATTCCAGGATGGGAAGGGTGCTCTTGGTGGGGACGGCACCCGAAACGGTTTGGAGTGCCTTGAGAAGTTCAGCGCTGGAAGCGGCGAATTTCATGATGATTACCGACGGTTGAAAGGATGCCCGAAGATACCAAATGGGCGGCACCGATTGCTACCGCCTCCAAGCAATTTAACGGCTTCTGAGGTCGATCTTGTTGGAGATCTCGTCGATGATCTCTGCAAACTTGGGGTCGGTCTCGATCTGGTTCTCCACGCTCATGTTGGCGTGTATGACCGTCGAATGGTCACGGCCCCCGAAGTGAAGACCGATCGTCTTGAGCGAATGCTGGGTCAATCGCTTGCAGAAATACATGGCCACCTGCCGGGCCTGGACGACCTCGCGCTTGCGCGTCTTGGCCCGCACGAGATCCTCTTCAATGCCGAAGTATTCGCAGACGAGGCGTTGGATCTGCTCAATGGTCAGGGTGACGCGTGTATCCGTGATCAAATCGCGCAATACATCCTTGGCAAGCGACAGGTCAACGTCGCGCTTGTGCAGCGTTCCGTGCGCCAGAAGCCGGATGAGTGCGCCTTCGAGCTCGCGGATGTTCGATTTGATGTTGTGGGCGATGAATTCGAAGATGTCGTCCGAAATGTCGATTCCGTCCTCGACGGCCTTTCGCCTGAGGATGGCCATGCGCGTTTCGAAGTCCGGCGGCTGCAGGTCGGCAGAGAGGCCCCACTGGAAGCGGGAAAGCAGGCGTTCCTCGATTCCTTTGATGTCGCGCGGTGGGCGGTCGGCGGAGAGCACGATCTGCTTGCCGCTTTGATGCAGGGCGTTGAAGATGTGGAAGAACTCTTCCTGGGTCTTCTCCTTGCCGGAAAAGAACTGCACATCGTCAATGACCAGCAGGTCTATCTGTCGGTAGAAGAGCGAGAAATCGCTTACCCGGTTGTTCTGGATGGCCTGGACGAATTCGTTCGTGAAACGCTCGCTCGAAACGTAGAGGATCGTGGCGTCCGGCCGGTTGGCGTGCAGGTAGTTGCCGATGGCCTGGATGAGATGGGTCTTGCCCAGCCCCACCCCCCCGTACAGAAGGAACGGGTTGAAGCTGGTGCCGCCAGGCTGCTGGGAGATGGCCAGCGAAGCCGATCGTGCCAGTCTGTTGCAATCCCCTTCGATGAACCGGTCGAAGGTGTAGTTCGGGTTCAGGTGCGAATCAACCTGCACCTTCTGGATGCCCGGAATGACGAACGGGTTCGAAATGCCGCCATGCGAAGGTGCCGGCTGCTGAGGCCCGAATCCCGGCGCGCTCCTGCGACCGCTTCCAAAGCCCGACTCGGAATGTGTCGGAGTGCGGCCGCTGCCCGGTTCGCGTCCCGACGCGGGCAGCGGTTGCGGTTCGTTGGCTGGCTGACGCGCGGGCAACTTCATGACGGTGCCGTCGAAGCCTGCCTCCTGGTCGTCTTGCTCGATGACCACATCGTAGAAGAGCCTGCCATCGGGTCCAAGCACTTTGGTGATAGTTTTCCGAAGCAGACCGAAATAATGCTCTTCCAGCCATTCGAAATAGAACCGACTGGGTAGTTGAACAGTCAACTTGACCGTCTCGCCTTCCTCCTCCAGGCGTAGCGCTTTGAGCGGCGAAAACCACGTACGGAAGCTTTGTCGGCTTACGTTGTCCTGAATGATTTCAAGACACTCTTTCCAGACCGATTCAGCTGTCTTCGTCATGCGCTTCGCGGAGGCAGGAATCCGGTGGCATCCCCTCGGTTGTGGATGCGTCCCCGTACCCCGGGGCCCGTGTCTGCCATCAAGTTTCTGAGCTTTGCGTCACGTCCCGTCTGAAGGGGTTATGAACGCGTTTTTCACAATCGCTCTTGAGGCGTGAATGCAGGCGTGTCGCGTGCATTCCACGCGGTGCCCAATGGCCGGCTTTCAGGTGCCACAAACGAGTGATTCGTGTAAATCCTTGGTTTGTAGTGCTTTACAATATGTCGATCGTGCGCTCCGGCGCAGCGAGCCCATCAGGCGCCCGTTCGGGCGAATACGCCCGGCGCCCCTGTCAGACTCGATTCGGGGAAATGCACATGTTGTCCACATTTGGACACCTGCCCATCCGACGGGGCAAAAAACGACGCCTGGAGGGTCTGTCATGCGGGTGATGCAGGATTCGGGATGCATCGACCGACCGATTTTCCGAACGGGTATCGAATGGCAACCGGAAGCCCGAACGAAGCGGCATATGGCAGGGTGGGAAGGCGCGTCTCCTGAAAACGGATAAGCGGGATCCGATGGTAACCATGGACCCCTGAAGATTCAAGGAAGCATGGGGGGATTTCACACAAGAGAGGCCCCGTGGGAAGACAGCGGCCGCAGCTTCAGGACACATACCCGCAAGCGGCCACCTTCACACGCTTTTCGGCAACGCGGGACCCCTCAATTCATTGCGTCCTGTGTGGCGCGTGGCGTATCTTAGCCAGTCTGTATCCGAATATCCATCGGCAACAGGACGCGACGTCTGCCTGATCCCATCACACGGACGCCACCATGATCCCGATCGACATCAGATCCCTGAAGGAAGGATTCCAGTCCATGGAATTCTCGCCATCGTCCGACGAGCTTGGCTTGGAAGACCCCCGGATGGATGATGTCCATGTCGAGGCTCAGGTTTCCGTGGACGGCGACCAGATTGTCGTCAGCGTCTCTGCGCGGGCCATCGCGCACCTTACATGCGACCGTACGCTTGAGCCTTTCGACCAGGCCATCGACGGAACGTACACGGTGTGCTTCATGCCCGAGGACATGATGGATGTCGATGCAGAGGACGATGACATCCAGCCGCTGCCCGGCGACTCGGATGAAATCGATCTGACAGACATAGTTAGGGACACCCTCATGCTGGCCGTGCCTGTTCGCAAGATCGCACCCGGCGCCGAGGAACTGGACATTCCCACTTCATTCGGGGAATCTTCCGAGTCGGACATCGATCCGCGTTGGAAGGGCCTCGAAAAGCTCCGGTCCTCTTCGGAAGAGTCTCCCGAAACATCCAACCCCGAGTAACCAACTCGTATACGTAACAGGTAGCATCATGGCTAACCCGAAACGAAAACATTCGAAGGCACGCACCCGTCAGCGTCGCTCGGTCTATTACAACCGTCTGAGCGCTCCGACGACCATGGAGTGCCCGAACTGCGGCGAAACGAAGCTGATGCACCGTGCATGCCCGACCTGCGGTCACTACCGTGGTCGTGCCGTCGTTGATCGCGAAAACGCCGGTTAAGACCTGCGGAAAGGGCGGTAGTCCCGGCTTGTTGGCCGTTGGCCGATTCTCCGGGGTGAGTGTTTGTTAATCCGACACTGTGTGCTGCCCACCGTATCTTTATGCGGCGGAGCGCCACAGCTCCGTCCCAGCCGTCCCCGCGAACGCAGCCCCCTCTCTTTCATGCCTACCCGAATTGCAGTTGATGCCATGGGAGGCGACGATGCCCCTGAGGTAGTCGTCGAAGGAGCCGCGATGGCTCTTCAATCGGAAGACCGGGACCTTGCGCTGCTCATGACCGGCCCGCAGGATCAGATTCGTCCTCTGGTCGAGAAGCTCGATGCATCCCTGCAGGCCCGTATGACGGTCATCGATGCTCCCGAAGTCATCGGGATGCATGAGTCACCTGCCACCGCCATCAAGACCAAGAAGGCATCGTCCATCCACGTCGGAATGGGACTGTGCAAGGCGGGCAAGGCAGATGGTTTTGTCTCAGCCGGAAACACCGGAGCCGTCATGGCCGGTGCCTTTTTCATTCTCGGCAGACTCCCCGGCATCGCCCGTCCGAGTGTCATCGGATATTTCCCCACCCTGAAGGGAACGTGCATCCTGCTCGACGTGGGCACCAATGTGGACTGCAAGGCAGAACACCTGGTCCAGTTTGCCCGCATGGGCGCCATCTATGCCCAGGAGGTGCTCGGCGTCGAAAAGGCCAGCGTGGGCCTGCTCAACGTTGGCGAAGAGCCGGGCAAAGGAGATGAACTGGCCAAGGAAGCCTACGAAGCGCTTACCCAAGCCGATGGTCTTTCCTTTGTCGGCAACATCGAAGGACGCGATGTCATGGCGCATGCGGCGGACGTCGTCGTCTGTGACGGCTTCACCGGCAACGTGCTTCTCAAGTTTGCCGAAAGTGTAGCGGGCATCCTGCCCAAGATGATCGGCGCAGAAATGATGCGTCTGTCCATGCCGCCGGAAGAGCAGGCAGTCGTGGCCAAGGCCCTGAACGGTGTGCGTGCCCGCTTCGATTACAAGGAATTCGGCGGCATGCCCCTCCTGGGTATTGACGGATCGGTTCTGATCGGTCACGGCGGATCGGACGCCACGGCCATCAAGAACATGATTCTGGCCGCCGACACGATGATTTCCCACAAGGTATCCGAACGAATTGCTGCATCGGTCCAGAATTGAAATGACCGTGCTGCCAGAACGTGTCTGCCCGGGATCAGCGTACGCATCGAACAGCTGCTGCTACTGACCCAAAGACACCATCACCCGCACCCCCATGGAAACACGACGTGCTGCCATAACAGCCGTAGGCCACTACCTTCCTGAAGATCGCCTGACGAATGCCGACCTCGAAAAGATGGTCGAGACGTCTGACGAGTGGATCCGGACGCGTACCGGGATCCGTGAGCGACGCATCCTCAAGGACCCCGACAAGGCTACGTCCTATATGGCGTCAAACGCGGCGAAAGAGCTGCTCGAAAAGCGCAATCTGGACCCCGCTGAAATCGACCTCGTCATCGTGGCCACGGTCACGCCCGACATGTTTTTCCCGGCCACGGCATGTCTGGTGGCCGCCGAGATCGGTGCCGTCAACGCATGGGCCTACGATATTTCCGCTGCGTGCTCGGGTTTCCTGTTTGCGCTTTCGACTGGAGCCCGATTCATCGAGTCCGGCAAGCACGAGAAAGTCCTCGTCATTGGCGCGGACAAGATGAGTTCCATCGTGGACTATACCGACAGAACGACGTGTGTCCTGTTCGGTGATGGTGCGGCCTGTGTGCTCCTCGAGGCAGACGATGAGGGCAATGGCCTGATGGATTCCATCGAACACTCCGATGGCAGCCAGTGGTCGTTCCTCTGCATGCTCGGTGGTGGCAGTCTCAACCCGCCCTCTCCGGTCACGCTGGAGAAGAAGTGGCACTATCTGCATCAGGAGGGAGCCCCCGTATTCAAGGCCGCCGTCAAGGGCATGGCCGATGTGGCTGCCGAAATCGTGGAGCGCAATGGGCTCAGCGGCGATGATGTCCGCTATCTCGTTCCCCACCAGGCCAACCTGCGTATCATTGATGCCACGGCGCGGCGCATGGGCGTGACGATGGACAAGGTGATGCTCAACATCGAGCGCTACGGCAACACGACCGCCGCCACCATCCCGCTTTGCCTGGCTGACTGGGAATCCAAGCTCCGCAAAGGCGACAACCTGGTCCTGGCCGCTTTCGGAGGTGGATTCACGTGGGGTGCGGCCTGGCTGCGTTGGGCCTACGACGGGACGGAAATCGCGTGACCTGCGCCACACCGCGATCGTCATCCAAGCGAATCTGAAGCGACAACAACCATGAACGCATTCCTATTTCCAGGTCAAGGCTCCCAATTCGTGGGCATGGCGCGGGACCTTTTTGAACAGAACGAGGCTGCGCGCAGTGTTCTTGAGCGCGCCAATACGGTGCTGGATTTCGATCTGACGGACATCATGTTCGGCTCCGGACACGAAGAGGACGCTGACAAAGACGCGGCGCGTCTCACCCAGACGGAAAACACGCAGCCGGCTCTGTTCGTGCACTCCATGGCCGTCATGTCTGCACTTCCGTCAAGCGCATCCACGCCTGCCATGGTGGCGGGCCACAGCCTCGGGGAATACAGCGCACTGGCCGCAGCGGGTGCCATCTCGTTTGAAGAAGGCCTGCGCATCGTTCGCCTGCGTGGCGAACTCATGGCGCAGGCAGGCGATATCCGCCCCGGCGCCATGGCTGCCATCCTGGGCATGGAAGATGCCGACGTTGAGTCTGTGTGTACTGATGCCAGCGACGATGGCATCGTGCAACCAGCCAATTTCAACTCACCGGGACAGATTGTCATATCCGGGGATGTCGAAGCCGTGGACCGCGCCGTAGCCCTGGCAGGAGAGCGGGGTGCCCGCCGCGCTCTGAAACTGCCCGTTTCGGGAGCTTTCCATTCGCCCCTCATGGATTTTGCGCGCGAGGGACTGGCCGAAGGCTTGGCTGCTCTGGACGTGCGCACTCCATCGTGCCCGGTCTACCTGAATGTGACGGCCGAGCCTACGACCGATCCGATTGAAATCCGGGAACGTCTGGTCGAGCAGTTGACCTCTCCGGTCCGTTGGGCCCAGGCACTCGGCGCCATGCAGCGGGACGGTGCGACCAAGTTTGTCGAAGTAGGCGCCGGCAAGGTTCTTTCGGGCCTGGTCAAGCGCACCCTGGGTCGCGACGTGGAGACCCTTTCATTTTCCTCTGCTGCCGATCTCGAGTCGGCCTGAGCCAATCATTCTTATCCCTGCCTGAACGCATCATGAGCAATCGATTCGCAGAAAAGAACGTCCTCGTCACCGGTGGAACGCGCGGCATCGGCCGTGCCATCGTGGAGCGCTTTGCCGCGGAAGGCGCCAATGTCGCTTTCACCTATCGGAGTTCGTCTGAAGAGGCTGATGCCCTGGTCGCAGAGCTGGAAGCGGCAGGCCACTCCGCCAAGGCCTTTCAGGCGGACGCTGCTGACTTTGGTGCGGCAGAAGCAGCGGTGAACGACGTCATCTCCGAATGGGGATCGATCGACGTCATCGTCAACAACGCCGGCGTCACGCGCGACAACCTGATGCTGCGCATGAGCGAAGAGGATTTTGATGCTGTTGTCGGGACCAACCTCAAGAGCGTTTTCAACTACTCCAAAGCGGCCTATCGCCAGATGATGCGTCAGCGTGGTGGTCGCATCGTCAACCTGTCCTCCGTCGTCGGCGTGATGGGCAACGCTGGCCAGACCAATTACGCCGCCTCGAAGGCCGGCATCATCGGCTTCTCGAAGAGCCTGGCTAAAGAACTCGGTGCGCGCGGCGTGACGGTCAACGTGGTCGCACCCGGCTATGTTGAAACCGACATGACCAGTGCGCTTTCCGATGCCGCCCGCGAAGCCATGCTTGGTTCCGTTCCTGCGGGTCGTCCCGCCTCGCCGGATGACATCGCTGCTGCGGTCCTCTTCCTTGCCTCCGACGAGGCCTCGTATATTACCGGCCACGTCCTCCATGTCGATGGCGGTCTGGCCATGTAGGCCCGCCCTCTCATCTGTTCAACCCATCTTATATGTCTGAAGGCCCCAAACGGAGCTACATCACCGGTATTGACCTGACGTCCCGTGCTCAGGCCGAGCGCGCCGAAGCCCGTACCAAGTCATCTTTCACCGAGCCCGATCCGCCGCTGCCGGCGGCCACGGTGGAATCCCTGCCCGATACCCTGCGCGAAGCTGTCCAGTCCATCGGGTGGAGCAAGCTGATGCCGGTGCAGGAAAAAGCCATCCCGTACCTGCTCGATGGTAGGGACATGATTGTGCAGTCCCGCACGGGATCCGGCAAGACGGGCGGATTCCTTTTGCCCCTGTTCAATCTTCTGGATCCCGATCTCAAGGCGGCACAGGCCCTTGTGCTTTCGCCGACGCGCGAACTCGCCAAACAGATCCACGAAGAGTTTGACCGCCTGCGTGGCGACCACCCTTTCTCGAGCGTGGTCATCTATGGAGGCGTCAAGTACGAGCCCCAGATCCGCGCCCTCAAGAACGGCGCCCAGGTCATCATTGGTACGCCCGGTCGCATTCTGGATCATATCCAGCAGGGTCGCATGATCCTTGATGACCTCAAGATGCTGGTCTTCGATGAAGCCGACGAAATGCTGTCGATGGGATTCTATCCCGACATGCTCAAGCTGGAGCGCTACCTGCCGAATGACCGGCAGTCCTGCATGTTCAGCGCCACGATGCCCAAGCGGGTGCGCTACCTGTCGAAAAAATTCCTGAACGATCCGGGCTTCCTGTCCCTGAGCAGCGGGAATGTGAGCGTCGACGCCATCGAACATCGGTATTATCGCGTCGATCGCATGGCCAAAGATCGCATCCTGGCCCGTCTCATCGAGATGGAAAACCCCGAATCTGCCATCATCTTTGCCAATACCAAGCGGGATGTGGAGTACCTGGGCACCTTCCTGCAGAACTACGGCTACGATGCTGACAGCATCTCGGGGGACCTGTCACAGAAAGCCCGCGAGAAGGTCATGAAGAAGATTCGCGACGGTCGCCTCCGCTTCCTCGTGGCCACCGATGTGGCGGCCCGCGGTATCGACATCACCGACCTGAGCCACGTCATCCAGTATGACATTCCCCAGGACCCCGAATACTACGTTCACCGTGCAGGGCGAACCGCGCGCGCCGGCAAGACCGGAACGGCCATCACCCTGATCACGATCGAAGAACAACGCAACCTGCTGGCCCTGGCCCAGCGCTACTCCATTCCCATGACACAGCACGACGTCCCCAACGAGAAAGATGTGGAGCAACGCGTAACCGAGCGCCTGACCGTGGTGCTCGAGTCGAGCTTCCGTGACCTGTCGCGCATGGAGAAAGAGCGGTTGCAGCGATTCAAGCCGCTGGTGGAAGAACTTTCCGAACAGGAGCCCGAACTGCTGGCCATGCTCCTCGACGAGCTTTATCACGAGAGCCTGCACAAGGTCTCCGAGATGGAGGACGATGACGCTCTGGCCAATGCGGACGACCACCATGACGATGATCATGGAGGAGACCGGAGCGACGATCGGGGCGGCAGGGGCCGGGGACGCAACCACAAGCGTCGTCGGTAACGCCCGGTCGGATAGTGGGCTGGTGGTTGGTATCTTTCAGGATATGCAATCACTTACAGCCAATCCGGCTCCCATGAAACGACTGTTCCTTTTCGCCCTTCTGGGCGTGCTTCTTTCCGCTGTTCTGGCGCCCACGGCCTCGGCCCAGCTGGCCACCGCCGATGATGTCACCGAGGCGGACTTCCGCATCTACCGCAGCGATGGTACGCCAGCCACCATGGCCGATGTGCGCGCTGCGCTCGGCGGCGCCGATGTCGTTTTTGTGGGCGAACTCCACAACGATCCCGTCTCCCACTACATCGAACAGCGCGTCTTGGAAGGCTGGTTCGATGCCCATGGACATGCTGCGGCGCTCAGTCTCGAAATGTTCGGCCGGGATGTACAGTACATTGTGGACGAGTATCTGGCGGGCCTGATCACGGATTCCCATTTTCAGCAGGCCAGCAGTCCGTGGTCGAACTACGAAACGGATTATCGCCCGTTGGTCGAGTTCGCGAAAGAAAACGGCCTTGCAGTCATTGCGGCCAACGCACCCCGCCGGTATTCCAACATGGTATCCCGCAACGGTCGCAAAGCCCTCTACTCGCTGTCGGACCAGGCCCGCAGCTACATGGCACCCCTTCCTTTTGCCGCAGCCTCAGAACGCTATCAAGCGCAGTGGGATCAGGTGATGGCGGACGCGATGGCGGCCATGCAGGCAGCATCAGCCGAATCAGACAAGGGCGAAGGCCATGGCGATGCCGAACCCATGCCGGAGAATGAAGGCATGCGGCACGGCGAGGGTGATCACGCTGGCATGGACCACGGCGATATGCAGCACAGTGAAGGCCATGAGATGGGCGATGGCATGCAGCGTGGCAAGATGGACCATGGCGAAGGCCATGAGATGGGTGAGGGTATGCAGCACGGAGAAGGCGGGATGGATCACGCCGCCATGCGAGCGAAGCATCACCCCGACATGAGTGACGAGGAGTATGAGAAGATGAAAGCCGAGAAGATGGCCGGCATGAAAGAGGGCGATGGGCACGGAGACATGCAACATGGCGAAGGCCACGACATGGCCGGCATGGATCACGAGGGTGAAAAGTCGTGCGCCATGATGGAGGAAGGCGGCGAGTGCAAGATGATGGATGGGGACATGGAAGGCATGGACCATGGCAAGATGGATCACTCCAAAATGGACCACGATGCCTCCGGTGATTCTTCCGATCATGCCGCGCCCGCGGCCGAGCCTCAGCACGGTGGCGGCTCGATGCTGGATGCCCAGTCCCTTTGGGATGCCACGATGGCGTGGTCGATTGCCGATCACATGACCCGCACGCCTGGCGCCAAGGTGGCCCATTTCGTGGGCGGCTTCCACGTCGAAACCGGCACCGGTACACCGGAGCACCTGATCCAGTACCGTCCCGGCACCCGCATGCTGATCATTTCCGTGCAGACCGTGGATGACCCGTCCACCTTCGACCCGAACGAGCACACCGGTCTCGGCGATTTCGTCGTACTCGGTGATGCATCCCTTCCCAGGACCTACGAGACCCGAACACGCTGATTTTTTCATTGATCGGACCGTTCCATGCAACGCTTCCCAATCCTCCTGACAATCCTGGTAGCCACTGTCCTGATGACCGGCTGTGGCGAAGCAACAACCGCCTTTGAGTGCGGTGCATTCCTTGCCGATGAGGGCTCCATGACACAGATCGATGTCGACATGACCGAGGGCAGCGACTACGGACGCGAACTGCTTTCGCAGTACACATCGTTTCGTTTGACCACCGACCTGAGCGTGCTCAGCGAGAACGAGTGTCGCATGCTGCCGCATCTGTTTGCGGCTGCAGACCAGATGGAAGCCATTTACTGGAAGCAGGCCTATGGCGACCGGGATGAGTTGCTGGAATCGATCGAGGACCCGGCGCTGCGCGAATATGCCAGGATCAATTACGGCCCATGGGACCGCATCGGAGGAAATGCTCCCTTCCTCGACGGCGTGGGGGACAAGCCGGAAGGCGCCAACCTCTACCCGCGGGACATGAGCAAGGCGGAGTTCGAAGCGGCCGCCGCCGCCGACCCTTCACTGGCCGAACAGTACACCATGGTAGTGCGCGATGCGGATGAAACGCTCACGGCCATTCCCTACCACGAAGCATTCAAGGAAGAGATGGAATCGGCTTCGGCCGAACTCCTGGCCGCTGCCGGGTATGCCGACGATCCGGGCCTGAAGAACTATCTGAACCTGCGCGCCGAAGCGCTCGTCACGGGAGAGTACTACGAGAGCGACATGGCCTGGATGGACATGAAGAACAACCGGATCGAACTGGTGGTCGGCCCCATCGAGACCTACGAGGATGCACTGTTCGGATACAAGGCGGCCGCAGAAGCCTTTGTGTTGATCAAGGACATGTCCTGGAGCGAGCGTCTTTCGCGCTACGCCCAGCTCCTGCCGATGCTGCAGGAAGGCCTTCCCGTGCCTCCCGAGTACAAGCAGGAAACGCCGGGCACGGATTCGGACCTGAACGCTTACGACGCCATCTACTATGCGGGCGATACGAATGCCGGGTCGAAGACCATCGCCATCAACCTGCCCAACGATGAGCGGGTGCAGCTGGCCAAGGGCACGCGTCGCCTGCAGCTCAAGAATTCCATGCAGGCCAAGTTCGACAAGATCCTGGTCCCGATTTCCGAGGTGCTGATTGCCGAGGACCAGCGTGAACACGTGACCTTCGATGCCTTTTTCGGCAACACCATGTTCCACGAGGTGGCGCACGGCCTGGGCATCAAGAACACGTTGGACGGGTCGAACACGGTCCGCGGCGCCCTGAAAGAGCACGCGTCAGCTCTTGAAGAAGGCAAAGCCGATATACTGGGACTGTACATGGTGTCCAAGCTCATCGAGGAGGGCGAGGAAGAAGCGGATCTACGCGACAACATGGTCACCTTCCTGGCAGGCATTTTCCGCAGCGTGCGTTTCGGCGCCTCAAGCGCCCACGGACGGGCCAACATGATCCGGTTCAATTTCTTCTCGGAGATGGGAGCCTTTACGCGGGACGATGCCACGGGCACGTACCGGGCCGACTACGACAAGATGATCGAGGCCATGAATGCGCTGACCGAGAAGATCCTGCGTTTCCAGGGCGACGGGGACTATGACGGCGTGGCCGCTTTCGTAGACGAATACGCCCGCGTCCCACAGCAACTGCAGGCCGATCTGGACCGGCTCGCAGATGAAGGCATTCCCGTCGACATCGTATTCGAGCAGGGACTGGCTGCCGTAGGCCGCTGACCCATGAAGAAGGCTTCCTTTTTCCTGGTAGCGGTCCTGTTGGCCGCAGGGTGCGCGAAGACGCCGGATGCCGGGTCCATCGAATCGCAGGAAAGCGCCCCGCAGCCGTGGACCGAGGTGCACCACACGGCGTGGGACATCGTTTCCTCATCACGCCATGTGACCCTGATCACTCTTGACGAGGGAGGGCACCCACAAGCGCGTATCCTTGATGCCATCCCTCCCGATTCGGGTCGGTTCGAGATCTGGATGGGAACGAATCGCAACAGCGCCAAGGTGCGCGAAATCCTTGCGGATCCCCGGGCAACGCTCTACTACCAGATCCCGAACGGTGGCGGCTATGTCACCTTGCGGGGAATGGCAGAGATCGTGGATGATCCCGCCGCCAAGGAGCGCTATTGGCGTGACGCGTGGGAGCCATTCTATCCCGATCGCCAGGCCATGTTTGTCCTGATCCGGTTTCAGCCCATGGACGGCGAGGTGGTCAGTTTTGCCGATGGATTGGTGGGCGAGACGGTGACCTGGGCCGCGCCGGAGTTCGAGTTCTGAGTCCACGGAAGGGTGGGTTTTTGCACCCAACCTTCACGCGTGTGAGTGAAACGATAATCGGCCTCAATGCACTCAAAAACGTCGATTATAAAGAAATCAAACGATACGGAGATGGACAAGCAGAAGCTGATTGACAACCTGAATGAAGACCTGGCCGGCGAGCTGGGAGCCATTGTCCAGTACATCACCTACGCGGCCAAGGCCACGGGACCTTTTCGCCCGCAGTTGTCCGCTTTTTTCCTGGAAGAAGTAGCCGACGAGCAGGGCCACGCCCAGTACCTGGCCAACAAGATTGTAGCGCTCGGCGGTGAGCCCACTACAACGCCGCGACCGGTGCCAGAAGCCTCCAGCAATCGGGAAATGCTCCAGAAAGTTCTGGAAGCGGAGCGTCGTGCCGTCAACGATTACTCGCAGCGCGCCAAGGAAGCCGATGCGTTTGGAGACAAAGGTCTGGCAGTGCAGCTCGAGGACATGGTGCGCGATGAAAGCGGGCATTCGGAAGAAACCGAGCGCATCCTGCGCGACTGGCCGCTCTAGGCTGTCCTTTTGGCCCAACGGCACATCTCGAGGCCCGTTGATGATTAGTTTGGGGACGACAACTCCAGCCTGATCATCACATGCAACGACTCTTTGCCATCGCCTCGCTGTTGGTTGCCGCCCTGGTGGCGGCTGCCTCGCCATCGTACGCACAGTACCTGGGCCCCGGAGACTTCGACTATCCGGAAATCGTACAGGAGCGCCACATTCCGTATGGCCCGGACTCCCTGCAGTGGGGGGTGCTCCGCGTGCCGGAGGGAGAAGGACCGCACCCGGTTATCGTGATGATGCATGGTGGGTGCTGGGTCGGCTTGCATCGTCCCCGCAACGTGGAGCCGCTGATGGCCGCTCTGACGGAACGCGGCTGGGCAACGTGGAGCCTTTCGCACCGACAGGCAGTGGATGACGGTGGAGGGTGGACCGGTACGTTCGAGGACGTGGGCAACGGCATCGATCACGTGCGCTCGCTGGCCAGTGAACACGGTCTGGATACGACGCGCGTCGTCTCGATGGGGCATTCCGCCGGCGGCCACCTGGCTCTCTGGGCGGCCGGCAGGGGAGGGTATGAAAAAGGCGATGAACTCCACTGGGATGCGCCCCTCCGTCTTGCGGGAGCCGTCAGCCTCGATGGCATACCGGATCTGCGGGCGCACGCCTGGCAGGATCCGAACCCCTGCGGCGACGGGTATCTGCGGCTGCTGGGCGGTGCGCCCGACGAGATGCCGGAACGATACGAGCAGGCATCGCCCACCGAAAGGTTGCCGCTCGGTGTGCCCCAGCTGATGCTGCACGGCCGGGCCGACTATGTAGTGCCCTGGCAGCAGATCACGGCGTACGCCGAATATGCTACTGCGGCAGGGGACGATGTGCGGGTACACATCTTCGAGTCGGCGAGCCACTTTGAGGTCATTGCACCCGCATCCGATGCCTGGCAGAACGAAATCGCCCCGGCACTTTTTGACTGGCTGGGAATGATTTCCGGTCGTTGAGGATTCCGGGCAGGGCGGATTTAAGTTTTTCAGGCGTGTGCCGATACAGGTAGGGCGAGGTGTCTCCGCTCAGGGACACACCCTCATTCTGCAGCCCTCACTGATATCATGAAAATCGACGAACACGCCCTCGCAGGCTACCTTTCCGGCGAACTCAACGAAGCCCAGCGCTCGCATGTTACGAGCGCACTCCTGGCAGATGGCAGCATGCGTGAATGGCTGGCCATGGCTACGGAGGCACTTGCCGCCGCAAAGGCCGGCGAGAGCGATGGAATCATGTCCCGCATGATGCCGAAGATGGAAGGCTCCCGTCCGCGGGTACGTCGTGAAGACCGTCGTGCCATGCCCAATCCATTCCGGGCGCGCCGCGTAGGCTGACCTTTTCATCAGGCTGACCCGCAAGCACGGATGGGCGCATTGCCCGTCGTGCCAGCCACCTGAGGACATTCCCGGGCGCGGGGGTCGTGACATCGTCACGACCCCCGCGCCCTTTTGTGTTTATTCGATTGGCCCTTGGCATCGAATGCGAGGATTGTGTAACTAGGCGCACTCCACCCCGCACCACGCTTCTGCCATGTCCTCACTGCCACCCTGTCCGAACTGTACATCGCCTTACACTTACAACAACGGAACGCTGTTGGCCTGTCCGGAATGCGGGCATGAATGGAACGAGGAGGAAAACGCGGCACCTGTCGTTCGGGATGCAAATGTCGTCCGCGACGCGAATGGCATTAAACTTCAGGACGGGGATTCCGTGGTCGTGATCAAGGACCTGAAGGTGAAAGGCTCGTCATCCGTGGTCAAGGTGGGCACGAAGGTCAAGAACATCCGTCTGGTGGATGGCGATCACGACATCGACTGCAAAGTCCCAGGCATAGGCGCCATGGGCCTGAAATCGGAGTTCGTGCGCAAGGCCTGAGGTCGATTACGACGGGGCAGGGTCATGTCCCTTGGGCATTAGTTCACGGAACAATCGGCCGGGAAATGCCAAAAAATGGGCTGTAGCGGCTGGTGAAGCCGACAGTTGAACCCATTCCACAATCCAATCCCGCTCGATCCATGGCTGAAGAAACCACCACGACTCCAGAAGCAGCGGCTCCCGAAGTCCACGAGTTCAAGGCCGAGATGAAGCAGCTGCTTCATCTGATCATCCACTCGCTCTACACGCACGAGGAGATCTTCCTGCGCGAGCTGATTTCGAACGCATCGGACGCGCTCAACAAGATCCGCTTCCGCATGCTGACCGACCGCGATGTGGTGGATGCCGACGCTGAGCAGCGCATCGACATCAAGCTGGACAAGAATGAGAATACCCTGACGCTGACCGATACCGGCGTGGGTATGTCCAGGGAGGATCTCCTGAAACGAATTGGAACGGTGGCCTCTTCGGGTACGCTCGAATTCGTTCAGGAGCTCAAGAAGAAGGAAGGACCCATGGATGCCTCCCTCATCGGGCAGTTCGGCGTGGGCTTCTATTCGGCGTTCATGGTGGCGGACACCATCACCATCGACACGCGTCACGCGGACACGGACTCTGTCGGTCTGCGCTGGACAAGCGATGGCGGCGGATCGTTCACCATCGAGGAGACGGATCGCAGCGAGCGTGGTACGACGATCACCCTGCACCTGAAGGAGGACAAGGGCGAGTTTGCCGAGGAGTGGCGCATCAAGTCCATCATCCGCAAGTACTCCAACTTCGTGGACTTCCCGGTGCACGTTGAGGGCGAGCTGGTCAACACGGTCGATGCGCTGTGGCACAAGCAGAAATCGGACGTCACCGATGAGCAGCTGACCGAGTTCTACAAGTTCATTTCGAACGACACGGAGGAGCCGCTCGGCCACCTGCAGCTCAGCCTCGAAGGCGTCGTCAGCTTCAAGGCGCTGCTCTTCATCCCCAAAAAGGCCCCGCGCGGCATGTTCCACGACGATTACAAGTACGGCGTACACCTGTACTCGTCGAAGGTCTTCATCCAGGACGACGCCAGGAATCTCCTGCCCGACTGGTGCCGTTTCGTCAAGGGCGTGGTGGATACCGAAGACCTGCCGCTCAACGTCTCGCGCGAAGTCACGCAGAACAGCCCCGTCTTGGCCAAGATCCGCAAGATCCTGACGGGCAAGATACTGGGGCTCCTGGAAGAATGGGCGGAGGGTGAGCCGGACACGTTCGCCACGTTCAGCAAGGAGTTCGGTCCGCTCTTCAAATCCGGCATCCAGTTCGAGTTTGAACATCGCGATCAGATGATCGACCTCTTCCGGTTCGAGTCTTCTATACAAGAATCTGGCGAATGGACCGGGTTCGGCGCGTATGCAGACCGCATGCCATCCGACCAGGAGAAAATCTATTACGTCCTGGCCGACGGCCGTGACGCCGCGCTGCGTAATCCTAACATGGAGTACTTCCGGGCAAACGACATTGAAGTGCTTCTGATGACGGAGCCTGTGGATGCCTTCATCATGCCGGGCATTCCGAAGTACAAGGACCACGACCTGGTATCGATTGAATCTTCCGACCTGAAGCTCGACAAGAAAAAGAAAGGCGGCCTCAAGAAGGAAGAGACCAAGAAGCTGGTAGAGCGCTTCAAGGATGTCCTGGGCGATCGGGTGGAGGATGTACGATCGTCGGATCGCCTGGTGGATTCGGCCGTGACGCTCGTCACGGGCAGCGCCGGCATGGACGCCCAGATGGAACGGGTCATGAAGATGATGGACGAGTCCTTCGAGGGCAGCAAGAAGGTGCTCGAAGTGAACACGTCCCATCCGCTCATCAAGAACCTGTCGGCGCTCGGCGACGTGCCCGGACAGGAGGAGCGGATCCAGGAAGCCATCGAGCAGCTTTACGATGGAGCCCTGCTTCTGGATGGCTCGCTCGACAATCCGGCCGACTTCGTCCGCCGCATGACAGCGTTCATGGAGCAGTCCACGACCCCGCCTTTTTCGGAAGGCTAGGGCGCTTCAGCCAACGTTCACACAAAGGATAACACTGGCTTAACGGCGGATAACACTGCCGTAACACGATCCGGCTACCCTTGGGCTACTTGAGCAGCCGAGGCAGCATCGTCCCTGATTTCCCCATCCGACGACTGCCCGGCGACATCATCCCACATCCCAAGGAGAAGAGAAGTGATATCCGCTTTCTGTCGGCGCGCAATCATTGCTGCCGCCCTTTTTGTGTTCAGCCTGGCACCGGCGGCAACGGCCCAGACGGGTTCGTTTGCCGGCGTCGTCATAGACGGTGACTTCGGCGATCCCCTGATCGGCGCCAACGTGCTGCTCAAAGGTACCCTGATCGGGACCTCCACCGATCTGGAGGGCCGTTTCCGAATCGATGGCATTCCCGTCGGATCGCAGACCTTCGAGGTCTCCTACATCGGATTCCAGACGCTGATTGTCGAGAACGTCGACATCCTTGAAGGAGAGGTCACCCGTCTCGAGGTCACGCTGAGCAGCGAGGCCTTCGAGCTGGACGGCGAAGTCATTGTCGAGGCCCGTGCCATCCGCAACAACGAGTCGGTTCTCCTGAAGGACAGGCAAAAGGCAGACGGCGTTTCAGACGCCATTTCCGCCGAAGCCATCAGCCGTTCCGGCTCAGGCGATGCCGCTGCCGCCATGTCCAAGGTGACCGGCGCCTCGGTGATGGGAGGCAAGTATGTTTACATCCGCGGCCTGGGCGATCGCTACACGAACACGACCTTGAACGGCTCAACGCTTCCGTCGGCGGATCCGGATCGCAAGGCATTCCAGCTGGACCTTTTCCCGACCGCGCTTCTGGACAACATTGTCACCCTGAAGACCTTCACGCCCGACAAGCCGGGTGACTTCTCGGGTGGCCTGGTCGATGTGGCCACCAAGGCTTTCCCGGACAACTTCACGTTTTCGCTGTCGGCCTCGTTGACCTACGACGATCTGGCCACGGGAAGCACGGACTTCCTGACCTACGCCCGTTCCTCCACCGACTGGATCGGATGGGACGATGGCCAGCGAAGCCTGCCCTCCGTCTTCGAAGGCAAGGATCCGGAAGCCCGCTCGCTGACCGAGCAGGACCTGCGCGACCTTCGCTCGGGTGTGACCAACGAGATCCGTGCCGCCCGCGCGGATTCATTGAATGCCTTTGCCCAGGCTTTCAATGGCCAGATGGCGCCGGTCCAGGATTCGGCTCCCATCAACTACAGTTTTTCGACGGCCATCGGCGGTCAGTCCAAACTGAAAGGCATGACCGTGGGCTACACGGGCAGCGTGACCTACGGGCGGACCTACTCCCTTTATCAGGACGGCGTCTTCAGTCAGTGGAACCTGACCGGTGGCTCGGTTGATGGCGTGGACAACCTGGTGTCGAACACCTATTTCGGCGCCGACCCGAACCTGGAACTGATTTCCCGTGCCGACCCGATGGAGGCTGCTTCCTTTGTCAACATGCGCGGCAGTGAGGAGGCCAATTGGGGCACGAGTGGCTCGTTCTCGATCAAGCCATCCAACAAGCACGAGATGACGCTGACGGCCCTGCACACACAGAGTGGCCGAAGCGAGGCAACGCTCCTGGGCGGATTCCGGGATCAGAACGCAACATCCACCTTCTTTACGCGCGCCCTCGACTACGAGGAACGCTCCTTGACTTCGCTGCAACTGCGGGGCAAGAGCCTCTTCGGTCCGATGACCGCTGAGTGGGCGGTGTCCGGTGGCAAGAACACGCAGGAGGAGCCCGACCTGCGCTTCTTCTCCTCCGTACAGAACATCCACGAGCGGGCGGCCGGCGTCGACACCACGTACAGTCTGGGAGGCGGCAACGCGCCACCACCGCAGCGTTTCTTCCGCAACCTGAGCGAGGACACGCGTAGCGCCAAACTGGACCTGACGCTTCCGATCGACCTGGGCGCGGCCCGCCGATTGGAGTTCAAGGTCGGTGGTGCCATTGAGGCCACGGATCGCACGTTCCGTCAGCGTCGCTTCGAGTACCGCGAAGGCCGCGAGATCGATTTCCGCGATTTCAACGGCGACATCGCCGCGTACCTGGCGCCTGAAAACTTCGGCGTCCTCGACACCCTGAACGTCGGCGACATCACGGCCTACAACGCGGGGATCTACATCCAAGAGAATTCGCCCAAGCGTGGCAACTACGATGCGGGTCGGGATGTCCAGGCCGGGTATGCGATGGCCAAGGTGCCGGTCACGCGGTGGTTCAAAGCCATTGTGGGCGCTCGTGTCGAGAAGACGACCATCCTGACGGAGAGCTATGACGACGCGCTGCCCGATGAGCTTCGCCTGGCCGAGCTCGACCAGACAGACATTCTTCCCTCGGTCAATGTGGTTTTCGAGCTGTCCGATCGGATGAATCTGCGGGCCGCTGCCACGCGCACACTCGCCCGCCCCACGTTTCGCGAACTGGCTCCCTTCCAGAGTTTCGACTTTGTCGGGGGCGACGTGCAGGAAGGCAATCCGCTGCTGAATCGCACGCTCATTGCCAATTATGACCTGCGTTGGGAGTGGTTTGTCCGCCCCGGCGAGCTCTTTGCCGTGTCGGGCTTCTACAAAGACTTCACTGATCCCATCGAGCGTGTGCTGCGCAACGTGGGTGAAGGGCGATTTGTCGGATTCCAGAATGTGGAGGCCGCCACGGTGTACGGCGCCGAGTTCGAGGCCCGCAAGCGCCTGGATGCGTTCACGGCCAACCCGATCCTCGGTCGGATCTCCTTCGGCGGCAACCTCTCCCTCGTGGAATCCAAGGTGGATATCCCGCAAGAGGAGATGATCCTGATCCTGGCGTCTGATCCGGATGCCAAGGGCAGCCGCCAGCTGGTCGGACAGTCACCCTACCTGGTCAATCTGAACGCGGTGTACGAAAACATCGAAACGGGTACGGCCATCGGTCTCTACTACACGGTCTTTGGCAATCGCCTGCTGGCCGTAACCGAGGGCGCAACGCCCGATGTATTCGAGGAGGCCCGTGCCGACCTCGATTTGACCATCTCCCGCAAAGTCTCACCCGACTTCCGGATGAAGCTCTCGGCCAAGAATCTGCTGGGTACGGACATGCGCCAGATCCAGTCGTTCAAGGGTACGGACTACGAGTACCTCTCGTATTCCCGTTCCCGCACGTTCTCACTGGGACTCACTTACGAAATCAACTGATTGCCGACAGGAAATCAACTGATTGCCGACAGGAAATCAACTAGGAAACTCCCGCGAGATCACCTGACATAGAGGTCTGGAACGCCCAGGCTTCAGGCCACAGCAGAAGGCAGCCAAATGGCTGCCTTCTGTGGTTTCCGGCCAGCATTAAGAAATCGTTAGCTCACTGTTAGCTGACTGTTACCCACCCAACCCATCTACCTCATACCATGCAACGAGCGCTACGAACCCTCTTCGCCTTGCTGATCATGGTCGGATTGACAACCGGCACGACGCTGGCTCAGTCCGACGATGTGGAAAGCCGTCCCACGGTCACGGTGACCGACTCCGACATCAACGCCGACGATGTCGTGCACTGGTCGGCCGACAATGTTTATGTACTCAGCGGCCTGGTCATCGTCGAGGCCGGTGCCGAGCTGCACATCGAAGCCGGTACGGTGGTCAAGGCCGAAGATGGCCAGAGTGTCGACGCCTCGGCCCTGATGGTTGCCAAAGGCGGCAAGATCTATGCGGAAGGCACGGCCACGGCTCCGATCATCTTCACCTCGGTGCAGGACAACATCTCGTCGGCTGACCTTTTGACCTACGAGGATCGCGGCCTCTGGGGCGGCATCATCCTTCTGGGCAACGCCGTGACCAACAATGCGGCGCAGGAAGAGATCGAAGGCGTCAACGAGATCCTGCCGACCGGTGACACACGCGCCGAATACGGCGGCACGGACGACAACGACTCCTCGGGTATCATGCGCTACGTCTCCATCCGCCACACGGGTATCAACATCGGTGAGTCGGACGGCAACGAGATCCAGGGCCTGACGCTTGGCGGCGTGGGCGCCGGCACGACACTCGAGTACATCGAGTCCTATGCCTCAGGCGATGACGGCGTCGAGTTCTTCGGCGGCAACGTCAACCTGAAGTACTTCATCTCGGCCTTCAACTCGGATGACGCCGTGGATTGGGATCAGGGCTATCGCGGCAAGGGTCAGTTCTGGTTCGTCATCCAGGGCGAGGATGCCGCTGGTGGCGCCGCCGAGATGGACGGTGCCGGTGGTGATGAGAACACCGAGCCGTTTGCCAAGCCCTACGTCTACAATGCGACGTACATCGGCGCGGGCGTGAACAACACGCCGGACGGCGATCGTGGCGAGATGCTGATGTTCCGTGACAACACGGGTGGCTTCTACCACAACTCGATCTTTACGGACTACAACTCCACCGCGGGTGGCTATGCACTGACGATCGAGGACATCGACAACACGGGCAACAAGCCGCTGGACTCGCGCCAGCGTTTTGAGGCCGGTGATCTGGGCCTGACGCACAACCTGTGGTACGGCTTTGGTGCGGGCAATGACCCGAGCCAGTTCGTCAACCCGGGCCTAGCCAACCAGGCTGCCATCGTCGACTACCTCGTGGCCAACGGCAACGTGGTAGAGGATCCGATGATTGCAGGAATCGAACGTTCCACGTCGCCTTCGGGTGGTCTGGATCCGCGTCCGACCGGCAACAGCCCGGCCTTCACCATGGCCCGTGCAGCCTATCCGGCCGATGCATTCTACACGCCGGTGGACTTCGTCGGCGCCTTCGGTCGCGACAACTGGGCGGCTGGTTGGACAGCGCTTTCCGCCGCTGGCTATTTCGGTCATATCGCTACGGGTCAGACAGTGGACGTCGAGGATGGTTTTGCCCAGCTGCCACAGCAGGTGGAACTGGCGCAGAACTTCCCGAACCCGTTCAACCCGACGACGACCATCGCATTCCGTCTCGACCAGAGCACGCGCGTCCGCCTGTCGGTGCACGATGTGCTCGGCCGGGAGATTGCCGTGCTGGTGGATGACGTGCAGCCAGCCGGCTCGTTCCAGGCCAATTTCGATGCAAGCAACCTGGCTTCCGGCATGTACATCTACCGCCTGCAGACGGCTGCCGGTGTGGTATCGAAAACAATGACGCTGCTCAAGTAATCGGGGAGAACGTGATCCCCAGGGATGACGGGTCCGTTCGCAACCACCCGTAGCGTCTTGTTGACCCGCTGAGCGGGCTGCGGGGCGGCCGCCGAAAGGCGGCCGCCCCGTTTTCATTCCTGGCCACGCGCCGCGCATCTTGACCGATTGGGTACCGTATCGACGGGTTGCAGTGCGTATACTGTGCCGCCCACCGGCAAGCTTGCATCCGGGCTGCCCGGGCACGATCAATCTTGATCGCCATCCTGACGATTCGCGTACCCAGCGCCCCCATGGCCCGGAGAGACCACTCTCACCCGTATCTGGTCCTGTTTGCCCTGTGGCTGATGGTATTTTCTGCCAGCAGCCAGGTCATCATCGTATCCCCGATCCTGCCACGAATCGGCGAGGCCCTGAATATTGCCGAGGCCTACCAGGGATGGCTGATCACATCGTATGCGGTCTTTTTGAGCCTTTTTGCGCTCATCATCGGGCCCATATCCGACAAGTTCGGACGGCGACTGGTTCTGCTCCTGGGTTGCGGATCCATGGCCATCGCGCTGTGGATGCACGGCGTGGTGGAGAACTTCACACAGCTTCTTGTCATGCGAGCCGCAGCAGGTGCCGCGGGCGGCATGCTCAGCGGTGCAGCCGTTTCCTACGTAGGAGATTACTTCCCTTACAACAAACGGGGTTGGGCCAATGGCTGGGTGATGAGCGGTATTGCCGTCGGTCAGATCATCGGTATTCCGATCGGTACCTTGCTGGCTGACTGGGTCGGCTTCAAGGGCGCCTTCATGATGTTTGCCGGGACGATGACCATGACGACCGTCCTGATCTGGTTCTATGTGCCCCAGCCCGATGTCAAGCGCAATGAAAGTCGCCTGACGTTGAGGTCCGCCATTGCCGGGTACCGGGAGCTGCTCGGGCGCAAGGTGGTCGTTGCGGCCAGCGCGACGTACTTCCTGATGTTCTTCAGCATCGGGCTCTATGTCATCTACTTGCCCACCTGGCTCGAACAGCATCTGGGGGTGGAAGGCACGGCCATCGCATCGCTCTTCTTCGTGGGCGGGATTGCCAATGTCATTGCCGGTCCTTCTGCAGGCAAACTGTCTGACAAGACGGGCCGAAAACCGCTCATCATCGTATCGTGTCTCGGGCTGTCTCTGGTGATGGTGCTGACCACATTCCTGACGACCTCCATGGCCATGGCTTACCTGCTTTTCGGGTTCGCGATGATCATGTTCGCCATCCGGATCAGTCCACTGCAGTCGCTCATGACGGCCCTGGTAGAGGAGCAGCGCCGCGGTGCGCTGTTGGCACTGGCCGTTGCCATCGGTCAGTTCGGCATCGGTTTCGGAGGCGCTGCAGCCGGCGTGGCCTATGTCAAGTACGGCTATGTCTCGAACACCGTGACAGGAGCCGTGGCCATCGTTGGCATGGCCATTCTGGTGCATCTGACCCTGCCCGAACCCAAGGACGACAGGCACATGAAACGGGAGCCGGACGCTTCTTCCGTGACGCCCCCGGGAGCCCCGGAGCAGAATTGATCAAGGCCCACCGCCTTGGATAAGGCAGCATCGCCTGCGGAAGGACTCCCCAAATGAAAACGCGGCGCCGACCCATCGGGTCGGCGCCGCGCTCTGTTTCAGATCCCCCTAAGGGACAGGCCGCACAGAAGACTATGAGTTCATGGTCACCAGGAACTCGTCGTTCTTCTTCGTGCCGCGCATCTTGTCGAGCAGGAAGTTCATGGCATCGATCGGACTCATGTCCGCCAAGAGCTTCCTGAGGATCCAGATACGCTTCAGTTTGGCCTCAGGAATGAGGAGTTCTTCACGACGCGTTCCCGACTTCACGATGTGGATGGCCGGGAAGATGCGGCGGTCGGCGAGTTCGCGATCAAGCACGATCTCCGAGTTGCCCGTTCCCTTGAACTCTTCGAAGATGACCTCATCCATGCGGCTACCCGTATCGATCAGGGCGGTACCGATGATGGTCAGCGAACCACCCTCTTCGATGTTTCGGGCGGCGCCGAAGAAGCGCTTGGGACCGCGCAGGGCGCCGGCTTCCATACCACCCGAGAGGGTCTTTCCGGTCGAGGTCGTAACGGCGTTGTGGGCACGGGCCAGACGCGTGATCGAGTCGAGCAGGATGACCACATCCTGACCGGCCTCCACCAGGCGCTTGGCTTTCTGCAGCACGATATCGGCCACTTCGACGTGCTTCTCAGGGTCCTGGTCAAACGTCGAGGCAATGACTTCGCCCTGCACGTGACGCCGCATGTCGGTGACCTCTTCCGGGCGTTCATCCACCAGCAGGATCAGCAGGTGGCACTCGGGGTGGTTGGTCGTGACGGCGTTGGCAATCTTCTGCAGGAGGATCGTCTTACCCGTTTTCGGCTGGGCAACGATCAGCGCGCGCTGTCCCTTGCCGATGGGGGAGAAGAGGTCCATGACGCGGGTCGAGTACTCACCGCCGAGCGTCTGCAGCACAAGCTGCTCTTCGGGGTAATATGGCGTCAGGTAGTCGAAGCTCGGTCGCTCATCGATTTCGCCCGGCGCACGTCCGTTGATCGAGTTGACCTGGATGAGCGCGAAGTAGCGCTCGCCTTCTTTCGGAGGACGGATTTCCCCGTCGACGGTATCGCCCATCTTGAGAGCGAAGCGTTTGATCTGCGACGGTGAGACGTAGATGTCGTCCGGGCTGGGCAGATAGTTGAACTCCGCACTGCGCAGGAAGCCATACCCGTCCGGAAGGATCTGCAGCACGCCCACTTTACGGATCATGCCATCGAGTTCAACCTCCTTCGGGTTGTACTCCTGCATGTATTCGGGCTGGTCGGCGTACACCTGTTTGCGACGCTCCTCTCGGGCCTCGCGGTTGCGGTCCCGACGACTGCGACGGCCGCCGTGATCGTCATCCCGCTCGTTGCCCCGATTATCATCCCGATTGCGATTGTCGTTGCGGTCATTCCGGTCATTCCGACGTCGGTTGTCATTCGACTTGTCGTCGCGACCCCGGTTGTCGTTGCGGTCGTTGCCGCGCTTGCCGCGACGGTTGTCGCCGGAATTGTCGTCCCGGTTCCGACCGCGGTTGTCATCGTTGCGGGATCGGCCCCGACCGCCGCGATCATTCCCGCGATCCGTGTCACGGTCATTGTTGTCATTGTCGCTGCGTCCGCGACCATCATCCTTGCGGGAGCGGCGCTTGCCGCCATCGTCACTCGAACCACCGCGATCGTCATTGCGACCCCGGCGTCCCTGCTTCTGAGCATCGGATCCCTCGTTGGAGGCATCTTCGTTCTTGCGCGAACCGTGGCGTCCACGGTTGTTGTCCGAACGCCGATCATCGCCAGAGTTGTCGTCCGATTTCTTGCTGCGGCGACGGTTGTCGCCACCATCACTGCGGGAAGAGCCGTTGGAAGACTCTTTTCGCTGCGACTGTTCTTCCCGGCGACGATTCGAGCCGGCAGCCGCTTCGGCTTTGGCTTCAAGAATGAGGTAGATGAGGTCCTGTTTGCGCATGGCAGATACCCCACCGAGGTTCATCTGCTTGGCAATTTCTTTGAGTTCAGGAAGCTTCTTGTCCTGAAGTTCTGCGATTTTCATGTAGTGGAGAGCGGGCTTGCGATCAATACTGCACGCAATTCGGTGCAGGGCCGTGGAGTGGGATGGCGCATCGGGGAGGTCTGTCCATGGAAACCCTTGACATGGAAACCATGTGGCGGACAGGATCCCTCGGGTCAATCGAAAGCCGTTCGATTAGAGAGAGCGATGGAAAGGAAACAAAGGTGGCGGATGGTCCGCCGAACTGGAAAGACCGGAACCCGGAAAGGAGTTGGGTCGGTCTGGAAATCAGCCTGCGGACAGCCGTATCGGGTCGACGCAGACCAGGCAGTTGCCTGAAGATAGCCCATTTACGGCGAAAAACAATACTGGTTCACACCCGGCACGGAAGTTTGCTTGAACCCGCCATCCTTCCTCAGAGGATCTGCAGCGCCCTCGATGCCACCCGATACGACCCGGCTACAAGCGTCTTGCGTCCGGAATCGACCGCCACCCGAAGAGTAGCGTTGAAATCATCTGAGGTCACTACGGAGCCGGTCCATCCGCTGGCAACCCAGCGCTCGGCCGCCTCGGATGCCGTCAGGCCCCGCGCACCATCCGTATCAACGAATACGAGCTGCAACCCATCCATCGAAGACCCGGCCATCCGATCCTTCAGCCAGGTGCCCAATGTCCCCAACTCCTTGTCCGACAGGAAACCCAGGATGATGGTGCGTTCATGTCCCGCCGTTTCCTGAAGAAACGTAGCGAAGGTTGAGCGCAAGGCGTCCTCGTTGTGCCCGACATCCGCCATGACATCCGGATTGACCCATTCCTGCCGCGCCCGTAACCCGCTCAGGGCATGAAGCGCACTGAATCCCGTCCGGACAACCGCATCATCCACCGGAGTCCCCTCCAGTTGATCCAGGGCCTCGAGTGCCAGCAGGGCGTTTATATGCTGATGGGGACCCGTCAGGGGAAGGTCGATTCCGGTCACGCGCCTCATTGACGTTGTCAGCTCCAGGCCCCCTGTTTCCCGGATGTGGTGGGAAGGATCAGGTTCGATGATGTCTGCGCCGATCCGGTTCAGCGTCTCGAGTGCACTTCTTCGCGCTTCTCCCTTCAACGGACCCAGGATGAAAGGTCGACCTGCACGCGCAATGGCTGCTTTCTCTCGAGCCACATCGGCAAGCGTCGGGCCGAGGAGGTGCATGTGGTCACGACCCACGGAGGTCAGGACACCCAGGTCGGCATCCAGCACATTGGCAGCATCGAGGCGGCCCCCCAGGCCGATCTCGACCACCCATCGGCGGGCATCACATTGGCCGAACCAATGCAGTGAAAGGGCCAGCGTTGCTTCGAAAAAACTGGGTTGGACCTTTTCAAAAAGAGGCTCCCACCGCTCGATGGCGTCATTGAGCCAATCTTCCGGAGGCATCGCGCCATCCACGCGCATCCGCTCGCCGACATGCACCAGATGAGGCGAGGTGTGCAGCCCCGTCCGGACGCCTGCAGCCGTCGAAAGGGCCGCCAGCATGGAGGCCGTGGAGCCCTTGCCATTCGTGCCGGCCACCAGGATGACCTCGCGGTCCCGGTCAGGACGTCCCATGCCTTGCAGCAGCGCTTCGATGCGTTCGAATCCGGGTTTCAGGGCCACATCACCCGAGGTGGCAAATGCCGGAAGCGCCAGCAGGCGATCGATCGGACGGGAGGTCGTCATGAGGACGGTGCCGGAAAGACACGGATGTGACGAGCACCATCGTCGCGATGTCCGATACTGACCAGGATCGTGTCAGCAGGCAGGAGCGCCTCGATGCGCTGCGGCCATTCAATCACACAAATCCCGTCGCCACCGATGTATTCCTGGGCACCCGTCCGCTCAAGTTCTTCGGGCCCCTCCAGCCGGTAGCAGTCGAGGTGGTAGACCGCGGTTTCGGGTCCTCGATATTCCTGCGCTATCGTGAATGTTGGACTCGATACGATCTCTTCCGCAATTCCGTGCGCGCGGGCAATGCCTTTGACGAAGTGGGTTTTGCCTGCTCCCAGATCACCGACGAGCGCTACCACCTGACCGGGTGACAATCGGGCACCCAGCGCCTGCCCGGCCTGCAGGGTCTCCTCGACGGAGCGACTGATCAGGTCCACGGGATCCATGGTTCTACCCTCGGGATCGGGGGTGGAGGGTCATGACGGGGAGGATCATCTCTTCCATCGAAATGCCCCCGTGCTGCATCGTATCCCGGTATTTGCTCTGGTAGCGATTGTAATTTGTCGGATAGACGAAATAGTAGTCTTCCTTGGCGATGATGAAGTTCGTGCTGCGATGATCCGAGGGAAGCCCCCAGGTGGCCGGCTCCTTCACGAACACCGCGTGCCGCTCATCACATTTCAGATTCTTGCCGTACTTGTATCGAAGGGCGGTGGACGTCTCCCGGTCCCCGATGACCTTCGTGTCGTGCAGGCTGCGGATGGCACCATGATCCGTGGTGATCACGATCGTGCAGTCCGTGTCCGCCAGTTGCTGGAAGGCCTGGAACAGCCAGGAGTGCTCGAACCAGGTGCGCGTCAGGGCGCGATAGGCCCGCTCATCCGGCGCAATCTCTTTCAGCACATCCGAGTCCGAGCGGGAATGGGCCAGGATATCCACGAAGTTGACCACCACCGCGCTCAGGTCGCTCTGCAGGAGATCGTGGACCGAAGCCTGGAATTCGCGTCCATCTTTCGTGCCGATCAGCTTGTCGTAGCGCGTGCGGGCCTTGATGTGGCGCCGATCCAGGAGGTCGTTGAGGAACTGCTCCTCGTTGCGGTTGCGGCTGTGTTCATCGTCTTCCCCCTGCGCCCAGATGCGCGGATAGGTCTCGGCCAGATCCTTGGGCAGCAACCCGGAGAAGATGGCATTGCGGGAATAGGGTGTAGCCGTGGGCAGTATGGAATAGTGGTAGTCCCGGTCAATCCGGTACAGGGGCGACAGGAGTCGTTCGAATTCCAGCCACTGATCCCACCGCATGCAATCGATGACGAAGAAAATGACCGGTTTGCCCGCATTCAATTCCGGAATGACCCACTGGGGTATGACTTCGTGGGAAAGTGCCGGGCGGTCCTCGTTCGGAGCGGAGCCCACACCATCAATCCATGCCGGATAGGCGCTCTCGACATACTTGCAGAAGGCCCGGTTGGCTTCCTGCGCCTGATCCTCGAAAACCTGCCGGACGCCCTCGTCGGAGTCCAGCTCCAGATCGTAGCGGATGAGGCGCTGGTACAGGTCCACCCATTCCGAATGGCTGAGGGGATTCATCAGGGACGCCGTGATCTCCCCGAAGGACTGCAGGTAGTTCTCGGAGGCTTTTTCCGATTCGATTCGCCGTCCGTCCAGGATGCGCTTGCAGGTCAGGAGCACCTGGCTGGGGTTGACCGGCTTGGTCAGATAATCGGAGATCTTGCCACCGAGGGCCTCTTCCATGATCCGCTCTTCCTCGCTCTTCGTGATCATCACGACGGGCATGTCGGCACTGATGTCCTTGATGGCATTCAGTGTATCGAGGCCGCCCATGCCGGGCATCTGTTCGTCGAGGAGGACCAGATCGCAACTACGATTGCGCACGACGTCCAGCGCGTCCGTACCGTTGGTTACGCTCGTGACTTCGTAGCCACGGGATTCCAGGAAAAGGATGTGGGGCCGCAGGAGATCGATCTCGTCGTCAGCCCAGAGAATGCGGGAAGGGATTGCCATTCGGTTCCGTGATTCGTCCTCAAGTGAAGGAAAACAGTAGCGAGGGTCGGAGCGTCGAATGGGCTGGTGGAAAGGAGGGTCGTATACCCCGCCGCAAGGGGTTTGTTCGAAGGCAGCATGGATTACGACAAGCCCGTGCCGCGAGGTGGAACGCAGTCTTCCGGGGGAGGGTATCAACCCTTTGCATTCATTCCCACACCCCGCATCCGCCATGACGTCCCGTACCCTCGATGCTGTCAATAAGCAGATTCAGGCTGAATTCCAGTCGGCCTACATCTATCTGGCCATGTCCGCCCGCTTCGAAGACATGAAAATGAGCGGAGCAGCCAACTGGATGCGCATTCAGTGGCAGGAGGAGACGGCCCACGCGATGAAGCTCTACGATCATCTCATCCGTCGTGGCCAGACCCCTGTACTCCAGACCATCGATGCGCCCAGCGTGACCTTCGATTCGGCGCTCGACGCGTTCGAACAGGTGCTGGCTCACGAGCAGCATGTGACAAAGCTGATCCACGAGCTCTACGAAGTGGCCATCGAGGAGAAGGACTACGCCCTGCAGACACTCCTGCACTGGTTCATTGACGAGCAGGTCGAAGAAGAGGAGAACGCCGAGGCCATCATCGACAGTTTGCGACTGGCCGGCCAGAGTGGTCAGGGCCTCTTCCTGGTGGACCGTGAATTGGGGCAGCGCGCTCCCGAGGCCGACGAAGAAGCCTAGACCCACGACGGAATTCAAGCATGCTGCTTTCCAACGCTGACTTCCAGACTCCGACCGAATTCGCCTCTGTATTCGGTCGAGAAGCGCCCCTTGTCCTTGAGGTAGGGTTTGGTGATGGTCGCTATCTGGAACACCTGCAGGAGGCCCATCCCGATTGGAACCTGCTGGGCGCCGAAGTCTCCCTGGGATCCGTCTGGCGGGCCTTCCGACGAATGAAACGGTGCGGCGCGGCCAACGTGCGGCTCTACAAGGGAAGCGGTCGATTCATTGTCCGGGATGTGGTACCTGAAAGCGGACTGCGTCGGGTGTACGTCAATTTCCCGGACCCCTGGCCGCGCAAGAAGCACCACAAGAACCGGCTCCTTCAGGTGCCGTTTTTCCGCATCCTCTCCAGTCGGCTCGAGCCTGGTGGGGACTTGCTCCTCACCACGGACCATCCTGAATACTTCGCTTTTTCCGTTGAGCAGGGGAAGGCTTCCGGCTGTTTTGATGTGGAGGAAGGCACGCCTCCGCCTGCCACGCTCCGGACCAAGTATGCCATGAAGTGGCTCGAGCAGGACAAACCCATCTATCACGCCCGGTTCACGGTCAAAACGGCTGTAGACGCACCCGAACCCCGCAACACCATCATTCCCATGCAGCACGCCATCCTGGACGGAAAGCTTTCCGACGTCGGATCCTTCGAGAAACAGGTGCGCCCTTTCAGCGGCGGGCACGCCATCATCCTGGAAGCCTATCGGGACCTCGGAGGCGACGGTCTGCTGTTCAAGGCCGTAAGCGAGGAGGCCGACCTCAGGCAGGAGTTGATCGTGCAGGCCTGGCCGCACGAAGACGGCGGCGTTCTGGTCAGCCTGCAGCCCTTCGGCAACCCCATGACGACCAAGGGTGTGCGGGAATCCGTGATGGCCGTAGCCGACTGGCTGGTCAGTCAGGGCATGACCATGCGCAAGGCGTGGGTCTGAAACCGTTGAGGATCAGCGGTCGAGTCCTTGCCGGTTCCTGCGCCAAGGGCTGTATCCACTCGTCGGCGTGGCTGCGCTCGAAGTGGTGATTGCCGTCTTGTGATGCCCGTCCACGTACAGGGCCGCCGCAACGGCGAGGTCCTCCAGCAGGGTCTCGTCCGCGGCATCGAGGGCATCAGTGGAAAAGTGATTGTCCACGAAATGCGTCGAGAATGCCCCGCTCGTGAAGGCCTCATGCTGCATCACGAACCGGCAGAAACCAATGGTGGTGGGGACGCCGGCCACTCCGTACTCGTCCAGTGCGCGGATCATGCGGGCAATGGCCTGCTCCCGTGAACTGCCCCATGTGGTCAGTTTCGAAATCATCGGGTCGTAGTAGAGCGAGATCTCGGCGCCTTCCTCGACGCCGCTGTCCACGCGCACGCCCGGTCCGGAGGGTGGATCGTGGGCCAGGAGCGTGCCCGGCCCGGGCATGAATCCCGAGGACGGGTCTTCGGCATAGATGCGGCATTCGATGGAGTGGCCGTTGATGGCCACAGCGTCCTGGCTGTAGGAGAGGGGATGTCCCTCGGCCACACGGATCTGCTCTTCGACCAGGTCCAGACCGGTGATGTATTCGGTGACCGGATGCTCGACCTGCAGGCGCGTGTTCATTTCCATGAAGTAGAACTGCATGTCCTTGTCGAGCAGGAACTCGACGGTGCCGGCACCCACGTATCCACAGGACCCGGCCGCGCGGATGGCAGCCTGCCCCATGGCTTCGCGGACATCGGGCGTGAGGATGCAGGACGGCGCTTCCTCGACGACTTTCTGGTGACGGCGCTGGATGGAGCACTCGCGCTCGAAGAGATGCACGACGTTCCCGTGGGCATCGGCCATGATCTGGAATTCGATGTGGCGCGGCTCTTCGATGTACTTCTCTATGAACACCCGCCCGTCACCGAAGGCCGAGGTGGCCTCGCTGGAAGCGGTCTTCAGGGCATCGGCAAAATCTGCGGCCGAGCGCACGATGCGCATGCCTTTTCCACCGCCGCCGGCGGCCGCCTTGATCAGGACGGGGAAGCCGATCTGTGCGGCGGTCCGGGCCGCCTCGTCGGGGTCTGAAATGGCGTCGATCGTACCGGGCGCCATGGGCACTCCGGCCTTTTCCATGAGGGCCCGGGCCGCCGTCTTGTCGCCCATGGCCTGGATGGCCGCCGGCGGCGGACCGATGAAGATGATGCCCCGGTCGGCGCAGGCCTGGGCGAAGGTGGCATTCTCCGACAAGAATCCATATCCCGGGTGGATGGCGTCGGCCCTGCTCCGTTTCGCGACTTCAATGATCTTCTCCGTGACCAGGTAGGACTCGGAAGAGGGCGCCGGGCCGATGGAATGGGCTTCATCAGCCATGCGAACATGCAGGGCCGTCTCGTCAGCCTCACTGTAGACCGCTACGCTGCGGATCCCCAACTCCCGGCACGTCCGGATCACGCGGACGGCAATCTCGCCCCGGTTGGCAATGAGGACGGTGTGGATGGGACGGATTCCTGACATTTCTGCATGAAAGTGCCTGTTGGCACGAATTTGGTGGATTATCCGGCTGTAATCGTTGATTCTGGTTCAGAAACGAAGGTTTCTGCCGAAACCAGAACCCAACGCCCCAAGATAGGGGAAACCGGACGGCCCTGACAGCCGCCGCCGGTATCCAAGCTGTCACTTTGACCCTCTCCGGGATGCCGCAGGATTTCTACACAACGCTGGGAGTAGACGAGAAAGCAGATGCGACCGCCATCAAGAAGGCGTATCGCAAGCTGGCCCGAGAACTGCACCCGGATCGCAACCCGAATGATGCGTCGGCCGAGGAGCGGTTCAAGGAAGTCCAGCAGGCCTACGAAACCCTGTCCGATCCAACCAAGCGCAAGCAGTATGACCGCATGAAACGCTTTGGTGGAATGGGGGGGATGGGATCCGGTTCGCCCTTTGAGACGCGTTCCGGATTCCGCTACCGGCAGAATCCGGACGGAACGTACGTCCGAATGGATCCCGGTTTCGACGCGGGCCCGGGTTTCTCTGACCTGTTCGAACGTTTCTTCGGAGGCGCGGCGGGGCAGGCACAAGGCGCTGCAGCCGGGGGGCAGGCTCGCACGCGGGACCCCAAGGCATACGACCGCAACCGGACCATCCGGATCTCCTTCGAGCGGATGCTCAAGGGGGGCAAGGTGTCGTTCTCCCTGGATGGCGACAAGATCTCGATTCCTTTCCCCAAGGGCGTCAAGGACGGGCACAAGGTCCGGGTCCGCGGAAAGGGACGACCCATGCCGGATGGAGGGCGCGGTAACCTGTATGTCACGCTGCGCGTCGACGAGGATGACCGATTCACCCGGGACGGTACGTCCATTCACACCCATCTGAGCGTCTCCGTATTCGATGCCCTGCTGGGAGCATCAACCCAGGTCCTCTCCCCTCACGGAAAACGCCTCAAACTGACCATTCCTGAAGGGTCCCAACCCGGCGACAGGCTGCGGATCAAGGGGCATGGGGTAGAGACGGACAAGGAGAAAGGCGACCTGATCGTTCATCTGGATGTCTTTCTTCCCGAGAAGCTGACCGACGAGCAGAAGGCCCTCATCGCCCAGGTCCGGGACGCCGGCAAGGAATAGCCCCTCTTCGAAGCGCTTTCCCTTTAAATCATGCCCGAACGGTCGATAAAGACACCGGATGCGTATATCCGGAAAACATATCGCCCGGCGCCCCTGGGGCGGCCTCTTCCTGTTTCTGTGGGTGCTCTTGAGCCTTTGTCCACGTGCGGCTGAGGCCCAGACCAATTGGTGGACGCCCGTTGACGGACCCTACGGCGGCACGACGGTCTGGGATCTCGAACGCTTGGCGGATGGCTCGATTCTGGCCGCTACGTCGAATGGTGTGCATCGAAGCCTCGATGGCGGTTCTACCTGGAGCGCCTACAGCGAGGGACTGACATCATTTGATGTCCGGGATATCCAAATCGATGCGGCAGGGACGGTGCGTGTTGCAACGTTCGGTCATGGCCTCTTCTCGCGGACGGATGCCAACGCCGCCTGGGCTCCTGCCGGCCTGGCTGCGACCTACGCGTCCAGCCTGCTTGAACCCGAGCCCGGTGTGCTGCTGGCTGGTGTCAATGGCTATGTATACCGCTCCATCGATGATGGGTCCACGTGGTCGGCGAGGTCATTGGAAGGATACAGCGTGTGGGTGCAGTCCCTGGCAGCCAATGACAATTACGTTTTTGCAGCCACCGACCTGGGAATATTCCGCTCCGCCGACGCGGGTCAGACGTGGGAATTTGCTTCCTTTGGACTGCAGGATTACGACGTGCAGTCCATCGAAACGAATGAACTGGGCCATGTTTTTGCCGGGGTCCAGCCGGCGCAGGGCGGTTGTGCCCTGTACCGGAGTCGCGGAAACGGCAGCCTCTGGACGTGTGTCCAACCCGAAACCGATCCCCTCACGGTACCGATGGTCAAGTCGGGCCCCGAGGGCACGCTGTTTGCCGGTGGATTCCGCAATCTGTACCAAAGCAGCGATGAGGGAAGCACCTGGCTCGTCCGTCGCGCGAGCGGGTCGAACGTGCAGTCCATCCTGTTTCTCGGTACCCATCTGTTGCTCGGCACGCACGGTCAGGGCGTGCTTCGCAGCCAGGATGGCGGCGCCACGTGGCAAGCCTCCAGTGCGGGTATGCAGAGTGCCATTACCGCCGTCCGCTCCCTGCCGGATGGCAGGGTGGTCGCGGGCACCTCGGGTGGCCTGTTTGCAACCTCCGATCTGGGCGCCTCCTGGGATCGCATCCATCCGGATCTGCCCCTGATACAGCACATTACCGACGTTGTGGTGGATGGCCAGGGTCGCCTCGTTGCGGCCACGAATGCGGGGGTCTGGCGCCATGACGCGGACGACGGCTGGTCAGCGCTGGGCCCTCCCGGGATGCCGGCCATCCGGGATCTGGATATCGCCGATGATGGAACGCTCCTGGCCGGCTACTTTGCAGGCGTCTGGGTGCATTCCGGCACGAGTTGGACCCACGCTCCGATCACGGGTCCCGACCTGGCTTCACGGGACGTTGCCGCCGTCCACCTTACCGAAGGCGCCTCTCTCCTGGCCGGAGCATCCTGGGATTCGTGGCGACGGAGCCCCGGCGAAGCGACCTGGCAACTGATGAGCGCCGGAGATGTGTCCTGGTTCGACGTGCAGGCATTCGCCGAGGCGGAGGGCCGCATTTTGGCCGGGACCAAGTTTGCCGGGGTACTCCAGTCGTTTGACGATGGTGCCAGCTGGTATCCGCTCGGCGCAGGACTAGGCGGCAGTGAAGACATCCGGGATATCGATTTCGATACGCGCGGCACGCCCTACATCGCTACCTACGGAAGCGGGGTGTACCAACTCAATCCGTGGACCAATACCTGGCTGCCGGTGCTCTCCGGCCTGAACGGCCACTGGCGGGTGACCTCCGTGACCCACGATTCGTACGGCAATGCCTGGATCGGTACGGTAGACGGCGGCGTGTTCCGCCACGGTGCGGCCGGCGTGGGTTCGGAGGAACATGGTGAACTGCCCTCGGGACTTTCCCTGGGTGCTCCATGGCCCAACCCTTCCGCGGGAGCGTTTCGGATTCCGGTGTCCCTCAGTCAGTCCGGCCTCGTGCGCATGGAGGTGTTCGATGCGATGGGGCGGCGGGTAGCCTGGACGGAAGAGGTTCTTCCTGCCGGAAGCACCGATGTTCGCATGGATCCGCGCATCGGGTCGTCAGGGCTGTACTGGGTGCGCATTTCAACGGAAGCGGGCACGGCGACTCGTGCCGTGACCTTGCTCAAATAGAGCAATTCGCTGCGCCTGACAGACGATTCATGGGGTGATTCCGGGCTGTCGTGAGGTGAACGTCCCCGGTTCGGGCGGGTCGAGGCTACTTTCGGTGGCTTCCCGTGGGGGTCCCTCTCCGGACACCGTCGGGAGAAAACCCGTCAACCGATCGATCCCGTCGTCATGCGTCCAGGATACCTCGCCCCCCTTCTTGTAGCCCTCCTGTTTTGTGGCCGCCCTGCGTTTTCGCAGACCTCACCTCCCGGGGGAGCCGATATCCAACGCGCCATGGCGGCGCTGGGCCAGGGCGATACGGCACGGGCCACGGCCATTCTTGACTCCCTCGTGGCCGTCCATCCGAACGCTGCGGCCGCCTGGAATGCCTTGGGGGTCGTCACGCGTCGCGCCGGTGATCACACGGCTTCGCTGGCGGCGTTCGAGCGGGTGGAATCACTCAGCCCCGGCAGCGGTCCTGCTGCCTTCAATATCGGGGTAGCACATGCTCTGCTGGGCGATGCGGACCGGGCATTCGACTGGCTGCTGCGGGCCAAGGCCACGGGCACTGTGCTGACTCCGAATGTGGCGTTGTCTCCCGCTGCAGCCGTATTGCAGTCCGATGAGCGATGGGCAACCCTTTTTCCAGACCAGTCTGAGTATGCCCATCCGTTCGTCGAGAATCGGGCCGTCATTCAGGACTGGTACGGGGAAACGGCCGGCGATGTCTTCGGCTGGATTGCCCGAGGCATCGGGGATGTAGACGGGGATGGCGTCACGGACATCACGACCTCCGCCACGGGATACAACAGTCAGTCGGGTAAAGTGTATGTCTATTCCGGCGGCTCGGGCGAATTGCTGTGGAGCGTGGCCGGAGACGTACCGGGAGGCCGCCTGGGCCATGGCATCGAGGCCGCAGGTGATGTGAATGCTGACGGCATTCCCGATGTGGTGGCGGCGGCTCCGTACATCAATCTCGTCAAAGTCTTTTCCGGTATGGATGGACAAGAGCTTCTGACGGTGGCGGGTACGGATACGACAGGGGCTTTCGGGCTGAGTGTCAAGGGCGTGGGTGATGTGGATGGCGATGGCCATTCCGACCTCCTGATCGGCGAGCCCTTCCAGGTCTGGGGCGCTCCCATCAACGGAGGGGATCTGTCACGTCCCGGACGCGCGCACATCGTGTCGGGCGCTACCGGCAAAACGTTGGCCGTGCTCGAAGGCGATGCGCCGGGTGATGGGTTCGGCTCTTCCGTCAGCGGACGACACGTCGGGCAAGGGGGGTATCTGTTGATTGTCGGCGCCCCCGGCGGCGGGGCAGCGGGCACGGGCAAGGCATGGATTTTCGATTCCCCGGATGAGCCGCTGTTCACGGCGGAGCCCGACGCCGGGGGCGCCCAGTACGCGGGCATGTTCCTTTCGGTCGTGGGAGATGTGGATGCGGACGGATACGACGATGTCTACATTGCCGACTGGGGGGACAACGCGGCGGCTCCGGGAGCCGGCAAGGTGTACGTTTACTCGGGCCGTGATGGTGCAAGGATCATGGCCCTCGAAGGAGAAGCTGCCGGGGATGGATTCGGGATCGGGATTGCAGACGCCGGCGACCTGGATCGGGACGGTCACGACGATCTGATCGTAGGTGCCTGGCAGCACGCTTCGGCGGCGCCTTCCGGCGGCAAACTGTATGCGTATTCTGGTGCGAGCGGTAAAATCATCTATTCGTTGACAGGAGATGTGGCCGGAGAAACCCTCGGATTCGACACCACGGGCATCGGGGATGTGGACGGTGACGGATGGGTGGATGTGCTGGTTACCTCGGCCTACAGCATGCGGCATGGATTCCGGACGGGTCGTACCCTTATCGTGTCCGGCAGGCCCTTGCGCTGATCATCCAAACGAACGCCTCCATGCACGCCATCAATCATCGTCTGGCCGTCCGGTCCACGCCGGCCGTTGTTTTTGCTGCCATCACCAATCCAACCGGACTGGATGCCTGGTGGACCAAAGATTGTGAAGGCGAACCGGTTTCAGGCACGTCCTATCGCTTCTTCTTTTCGGAAGCCTTCGACTGGACCGCCGACGTGACGGATGTGGATCAAGGGAAAATGATTGAGTGGCGTTTTACCGATGCCGAACCGGACTGGACGGGTACCCGCCTCCGGATCGTGCTGGAAGCGGACGGAAACAGGACCTGGATATCCTTCCTGCACGACGGATGGAAAGAGGACAACGAACATTTCTGTCATACGTCCTTCTGCTGGGCCCAGTATCTGCGCCTCCTGCGCCTCTGGATTGAGGACGGCACGAGCGTCGCCTATGAAAAGCGGGACGAAGCCTGACCGAGAAGCGGCAGGCGGGTGACTCTCTGTGCGCGCCTTCCCGTCACCCGCCCGCGCTCCCATCGTTCCGGGAGTGTCCACCGCGCGCTCAACTAGAGCGCTTCTCCCAGAATGTTGCGCAGCGTTGCGCTGAGTCCGGTATCACCCCGTCCCTGGCGCACGGCTACTACCCGATCTTTCAGGTACACCTCACTGCGGGCGTACGTCCCGGAAAGCAGACGCGCCTGTTCGGACGCCTTGTCGGCCGATACGAACTCGAAGACATTCAGAACTTCCCCCGAATTGAGGATGAGCCGGCTGCTCTGATCGGCCGGTATGGCCATGGTCGAGCCTCCTCGCGGCATGACGAACACCCCCTCTTCCTGAAGGGCTTGTTCGAGGGCGCTGATGTCGAAGCCGGAATCATTCGACACAGTACGCGGCCCGACACAACCTGTCAGGAGGTACACGGCGCCGAGAAAAAGCAGGAATTGTGCCATCAGTCGAGTCGGCGAGAAGCGAGCTGCCGTCCGTTCGTGTGATGAAGGGTCTGCACGGAATGGGAAAGTGTTCATGGCTGCGTCCGTCTGATGATGAAGTCACTTGGATCCGGGCAAAACGCGTACCGGAGGCGGGGAGACAGGCCCGAATCGACACCGGATGGTCAAACCCGGAGGCCGAGTGGTCGGCCTCGCGAGCCGGATACCCGTCGGGGTGAACCGGCATTCGGGAGAATTCGTCCTTTGCCGTAGTCGGCTTGCATCCTGATTGTCCCTTGCCGTATACTTGGCGCACTTCCATCGAGAACGACCGAGGGACAGGCCCTGAGACGTCGTAGCAACCGGGAGCCCGATAGGGACCAAAGGTGCTAAATCCTGCTCGATACGCGAGATAGATGGGAAGGACGACGGAGCCGCGCACAGTTGCCGGCCCCGTGCAGACCCTCCCGGATATCCTGACCCGGTGAGGGTTTTTTCGTATCCGGGCGAGATGGAGGACGCAGCGTTTCGCTGCCCGCGCATCCCACGGTATGCTGCGGAAGGTCCTCCGGCACGCACACCCCAGGGAAACCGGAGGCTGCACGAAGCAGGCTGACAGCGGCGCGATGGGAGATGAATGAATCATCAACGACATCGCTGCCAGGCAGCTTTCCATCATGCATCCGCAGACCCGACTCACGCTGGCCGGACAGACCACCGACTCCGCATTCAACAGCGTTTCCCTGCCTATCTACCAGTCGGCCATTTTCCGTTTCAACGCCGACGGCTCCAAGCCCGAGTACGACTACAGCCGCAGTGGCAACCCCACGCGGGCCGCTCTCGAAGAGACTCTGGCCGAACTGGAAGGAGGTGCCGGCGCGGTATGCGTCGGCAGTGGTATGGCGGCCATCGCGACGGTCTTGTCCCTCTATCCTGCGGGAAGCCACATCGTGTGCTCGCACGACTGCTATGGCGGGACGGAACGCCTGCTTTCCTGGTGGGAGCGTCAGGGCAAGATCGAGGTATCCTATGTCGACCTTTCCGACCCGCTGCAGTTGGCGCTTCACCTGCGCCCGAACACGAGGGCGGTCTGGGTGGAAACGCCTTCGAACCCGCTCCTGCGCGTGACGGATCTGTACCGGGTGGGCAGCATTGCCAGGGATGCCGGCGTCGACTTCATCGTGGACAACACCTTCCTGACGCCACTCTTGCAGCGGCCGTTCGACTTCGGTGCGGACTACGTGGTGCACTCGACCACCAAGTATCTCAACGGCCACTCGGATGTGGTGGGTGGTGCCGTCATTGCCGCCACGGAAGAGGGGAGGGATGCAGTGTATTACGCAGCCAACGCCCAGGGTGCAACGGCCGTGCCGTTTGACAGCTGGCTCATTCTGCGCGGACTCAAGACCCTTCCCATCCGGCTTCGTCAGCACCAGGAAAACGCGCAGGCCGTAGCGCAATTCCTGCAGTCACACCCCGACGTCGAGGAAGTGTACTACCCGGGCCTGATCAGTCACGAAGGCCACGAGTTGGCGCAGAAGCAGCAGTACGGCTTTGGGGGCATGCTCTCGTTCCGGGTCCGGGAAGGATTCCCGGTTGCGCGTCTCCTGGCCGCCACCCGCGTATTTGCCCTCGCAGAATCCCTGGGTGGCGTGGAGTCCCTGATCGAGCAGCCTGCCACCATGAGCCATGCATCCATGCATCCCGACGCGCGCAAGGCGGCCGGCATCACGGACGAGGTCATTCGTTTGTCCGTTGGTATCGAGCATCCAGAAGATCTGTTGGGTGACCTTGAGCAGGCGTTCGAACAGGCACTGACCACGGTTCACGGCGAGCCCCGGACGAACGGGCATCGCCCGCGCACGACGGCAACCAACGGGGTGGCGGTCCATGGCTGAATCTGCCTGTTTCGATCTCGGTCGATTCGTTCTGGAATCGGGCGAGGTCCTCGAAGATACCCGGCTGGCCTACCGCACCTGGGGGCAGCTCAATGCGCGCAGGGACAATGCCGTCGTGGTGTTCCACTCCTTGACGGGAGATGCGGATGTGACATCATGGTGGCCCGGCCTGTTCGGCCCGGGGTGTGCTGTCGATCCCGACCGTCATTTCGTGATCTGTGCCAATCTGATCGGCTCGTGCTACGGCAGCACGGGGCCGACCTCCATCAATCCACGTACGGGCCGCGCCTGGCAAGCCGACTTTCCTGATGTGACCGTGCGCGACAACGTCAGGGCGCAGCAGATCCTCGTTCGGCATCTGGGCGTCGAGCGCGTGGACATGGTCATCGGCGGCTCGCTCGGGGGAATGCTTGCCCTGCAATGGGCGGCCTGGGACCCCAGCGTAGGACGCGTGGTGGCGGTGGCCACATCGGCGGCCCACTCCGCCTGGTGCATTGCATGGAGCGAGTCCCAGAGGCAGGCCATTTACGCCGATCCCGACTGGAATGACGGGTTTTATGCGCCGGATCGCCCCCCGGCTGCAGGCCTGGCCGCGGCCCGCATGATGGCCATGCTTTCCTATCGCAATGCAGACTCGTTTGCCGAGCGCTTCGGTCGGGCGCCGGCGGACCATGCGCAGGCAGCGGGTCCGACCAAACGCCGTGATCAGCCCACCTATTCCGTTCAGTCCTACCTGCATCACCAGGGAAGGAAACTGGTGGGCCGCTTCGATGCCAACAGCTATGTGTGTTTGACGCGCATGACCAATTCCCACGACCTGAGGCTGGATCCAGCGTGTGGGAAAGCCCGGTTCGAGGGATTCGAGGGCAAAAAAGGCGCCTGCATTGAGCAACCTGTCCTGCTCGTGGGTATACCAACCGACATCCTGTTTCCCATGTCGGATATCGTGGCGATGGCATCGCATCTGCCCAGGGCAGCCGTAAAGGTGCTGGAGTCCGTACATGGACACGACGGCTTCCTGCTGGACGCTGACCGTCTGAACACCATCATCCGTGACTGGTCCGAAGAACAAGACGGGCCCGTTGCCCATCCTACCCCTATCCTGAATCCATGCATATCGATCTGAGCGGACAGACCATCCTCGTAACGGGCGCAAGCCGTGGCATCGGGCGGGAGATCGCCCGCCAGCTGGGTAGTTCGGGAGCCACCGTGGCTGTGCACTATTCGTCCTCGTCGGATGAGGCCGTTTCCCTGTGCAAGGAAATCGGGGGAAAAAGCGAAGCGTTCCGGGCCAATCTGTCCGATGCGGATGAAGCAGACCGCCTCTTCCGCGACGTGGTCGGTGCCTACGGCCGGGTCGATTGCGTGGTCAACAACGCGGGTATCGCCGTACACTCTCCACTGGAAAAGGACCTGGATGATTGGGTGGAGGACTGGGACCGGACATTGGACGTCAATACCCGCGCATCGGGCATCCTGACGCGCGCCGCCGTACCACATTTCGTGGAAAACGGCGGGGGCCGGCTCATCTACATAGCGTCCCGTGCAGCCTTCCGTGGGGATTCGGAGGACTACCTGGCCTACGCAGCGTCCAAGGGGGCCATGGTATCCATGGCCCGCTCCGTGGCCCGCGCTTTCGGAAAGCAGAACGTCAAGGCGTTCACCGTGGCACCGGGCTTTGTCCGGACCGCCATGGCCCAGGATGCCATCGATGCCTACGGAGAAGACTTCGTACTGGGGGGCATCGCGCTGGATCGGCTGACGGAGCCCGCCGACGTGGCACCGACCGTGGTCCTGTTGGCCAGCGGTCTCTCCGATCACGCCACCGGCTGTTCCATCGATATCAACGCAGCCAGCTATGTCCACTGACGGCCTTCATATTGCCAGCGGTCACCAGGTCGTCAAGGTTCTGAAGTTCGGCGGCACCTCGGTCGGTTCGGCGGAGGCGCTGGAGCGTCTCATAGGAATCGTGTCGGCCGAGGCAGCGAGTGGACGCCCCCTTGTGGTGGTGTCAGCGTTGTCCGGAGTGACGGACTGGCTGCATGCCCTCGAGGAAGAGACGGAAGCGAAGAAGCAGCAGGTGTGGATGCGCAAGATCGTGCGACGACATCAGACGCTGTCTGCCGAGGTGCTCGATCACGATAGGCATGGCCGCTATCTCATCCGGCTGGCCGAATGCATTGACCATTTGCGCGATGTCGTTCGTCAGGCTCCGGGTGCGATGCGATCGCATGCCATCTGGGCCAGCGGCGAGTGGATGTCGGCCCCTCTTGTGGCGCTGTTGTTGGAAAGGCACGGGGTGTCCGCCGAATGGGTGGATGCCCGCAATCTGATCCACGTCGTCGAAAGTGCCTCCGGCTCCTGGGTCGTGGATCGCAACCAGACACGGGCGCAAACCGAGTCGTGGTATCGACGCCTTCCGCAGGGACGCGTACCCGTCATTACCGGATTCCTGGGCGCTGAAGACTCCGGACGCGTGGTGACGCTGGGCCGCGGCGGCAGTGACTACTCGGCTTCCCTCATCGCCGAAGCGGTGGGTGCTTCCAAGTTTGACCGCTGGACCGATGTGGACGGCCTGTATACCGCCGATCCCCGCAAACACGAGCAGGCCGGGCGATTCCTGTACCTCCTGCTCGAAGATGCCACGACGTGGAACGAGGCCAATCAGCTGGGCATGCATGCCCATGCGTTCGAGCCGGTCCTCCACGCATGCATTCCCGTGCATGTCCGTTCGACCCGGCATCCGCAAGGCGATGGCACCCTGATCCTGCCCGCCCGCTTGCCCAAGCGCGTCGAGAAGGACGCCCGCGAATTGATGGACCGCACACGCGCCGCACTCTGATTCCGGTCTCCCGGACTCTTTCATTCTTCCTGTCCCCCATGAAACTCAAAGTCGGAATACTCGGCGCTACGGGCGCTGTCGGTCAGAAATTCGTTCGATTGCTTGAACGGCACCCGTGGTTTGAATTGAGCGCGCTGGCGGCGTCGGAGCGCTCCGCAGGCAAACCCTACCGCGAGGCGGCGCATTGGATCGAGTCGACGCCAATGCCTGCGTCCGTCGCCGACATGGAAGTGCAGCTGTGCGAGCCTGGACTGGACTGCGACCTGGTCTTCTCGGGGCTGGACAGTTCGGTGGCGGGACCGGTCGAGAAGGCCTTCGCAAAAGCCGGGTACCCGGTCATTTCCAATGCCAAGAACCACCGGATGGATGAGGATGTGCCGCTGCTCATCCCCGAGATCAACCCCGAGCACGTTGCCCTCATCGAACGACAGGAGACCAAAGGCTTCATCGTCACCAATCCCAACTGCGCGACCGTGGGCCTGACCATGGCCCTCAAGCCGCTGCAGGACGCGTTCGGCATCGAAGCCGCGCATGTGACGACCATGCAGGCACTTTCGGGCGCCGGCTATCCAGGTGTGGCCTCACTGGACGCCGTGGCCAATGTCATTCCCTTCATCGGGGGTGAGGAGGACAAACTGGAGACGGAGCCGCTGCGATTGCTGGCGCCGCTGGGATCGGAGAGTGGCAAACCATCTGTGAGTCTCCTTTCGATTCCAGTTTCTGCGCAGTGCAACCGCGTCCCGGTCATTGAAGGCCATATGGAATGCGTGTCGGTCAAACTCAAAGGGTCCCCGTCCATCGAACGCGTAGCGAAGGCGCTTACTGATTTCCGCTCGCCGGCGGAGGTAGCAGCACTGCCGTCCGCGCCTGAGCAATGCCTGGTCGTGGATACCGAGGACACAGCGCCGCAGCCGCGCCGCGATGTCCATCGCGGCGCGGGGATGACGGTCAGTGTCGGCCGTGTCCGTTCCTGCCCTGTATTCGACGTCCGTTTCGTAGTGCTCAGCCACAACACCGTCCGTGGCGCAGCCGGAGGGGCCATTCTGAACGCAGAACTTCTGGCCTCCCGGGGCCTGCTGAAGCGTCGAGGATCGGATTGAGCGAGCGTTGTATTTTGGGTCCCGCCCGAACACCCGCACGCAATTTCGTCCGACCCTGTCATGACCTCTGATTTCCTGGACCGAACCATCATGGGCATGGCCCTCATCGACTGGGCCGAGCTCATCGGTATCACGCTCGGACTGACGCTCGTTCTGGTGTTGGTACGGCACTTCTTTTTTGGTCGGTTTGCCAAGCTGGCCGAGCGCACGAAGAATCGCGTTGATGACATCGTTGCCGAGGTCCTGCACGGAATGCGGACCTGGTTTCTTGCAGTCATCGCCTTCTATGTCGCAGTCGAATTCATTGCCGCCGACGCGCCGGCCATTCCGTGGCTGCTACGCGTGGTGTTCGTGGGTCTTTTGTTTCAGATCGGCCTTTGGGGCAACGATCTGATCCGGGTCGGCATCGAGTGGTACGTCGAGGCCCGGGACAACGAGGCCAGTCAGATCACGGCCGCCCGTGCCATGGGCATGGTGGGTCGCCTGGTGCTCTGGACCATGGTCTTCCTGGCGCTCCTGGACAATTTCGGTGTCGATGTCACGGCGCTCATTGCGGGTCTCGGCATCGGGGGTATCGCCATCGCCCTGGCCGTGCAGAATGTCCTGGCGGACCTCCTGGCGTACGTTTCCATCGTGGCCGATCGGCCCTTCGTCTTTGGAGACTTCCTCGTCGTGGGAGAACACTCAGGCACGGTAGAGCACATCGGCATCAAGACCACCCGCATCCGCAGCCTGAGCGGTGAGCAGATCGTCTTCTCGAACAACGACCTTCTGGGCAGCCGCGTGCGCAACTTCAAGCGCATGAACGAGCGACGGGCGCTCTTTTCGGTCGGTGTGGTCTACGACACGCCCCACGAGGTGCTCAAGGAGTTGCCCGGCATTTTCAAGGAGGCGGTTGATGCCCAGGAGAACGTACGTTTCGATCGGGCCCACCTGAAGGTCTTCGGGGACTTCTCGATCAACTACGAGATCGTCTACTACATGCTCGTGCCCGACTACGCGGTGTACATGGATACCCAGCAGGCCATCAACCTGGCCATCCACCGGGCATTCACGGATCGGGGCATTGAGTTCGCCTTCCCGACGCAGACCATCCACGTGGAAAAAGCCGAAGCCTGAGGCCGTCAGCCGTTTTCTTTGAGGGCCTTCACCGGATCGCTCCAGGCGGCCTTCACCGATTGCGCCGAAACAGCCACCCACATCAGGGTGAACGCCGCCAGACCCGCCACCACGAAGGGCAGGGGTCCGAGTTCAGCACGGAAGGCAAACGTCTCCAGCCAGCGCTCGAGGCCGAGCCAGGCCAGGGGCGTTGCCACGACCAAGGCAATCAGGACCATCGGTACGAACTCCCGACCGAACAGCCCGACAATGTGACCCGTCGACGCGCCAAGTGTCTTGCGGATGCCGATCTCCTTGGTGCGTCGCGCCACGGAAATGGCGGCCAGGCCAAACAGGCCCAGACCGGCAATCAGCATGGCCAGCAGCGCTCCCAGTCTTGTGATGGTGGCGAGACGTTGATCCTGGTCGTACTGGGACTGGATGTCCTGATCCACGAACCGGTAACTGAAGGGCAGACCCTGTGCCACTTCCGCCCACGCGGACTCAAGCCATGCCACCGAAGAGCCGGTATCCGACCCACTGAGACGCACAGCAATACGGTTAATGAAAGCCCCGCCGTAGTCGAAGTCTCCGGCACCTGAGAAGATCAGGTCTGGACTGACCGCCAAGGCAGCGGGCTGGATGTCGGTATGCAGGGAGGAGAAGTGGAAGTCCTCCACCACGCCGATGATCTGGTGCTCATCAAAATCCCCGGGGATGATGGCGTTGAGCGGGTCGTCCCAGCCAAAAGCGTCCACGAATGCCTCATTGACGATGATGGCCCGCTCCAGATCGGCCGGGTTGTTGCGGTCGAAGGCCCGCCCCTGCATCACGCGCAATCCGAGCGTTGGAATGAACTCGGGATCCACCACGTTGGCAAAGAATCGACGGTAGGTGCCATCCGTAGCCGTGAATCCGATGCGGCCCCACCCGTTGGGATCGAACAGCATGCGCGAAGCAGAAATGGACTCGATATCCGTCCGCGTAGCCGCGGCAAAGCGCAGCCGCTCGGCAAGGTCGTAGGTATCCTGCGACCGAAGCTCGACGGGGACGTACAGAACGCGGTCTGGCGTGAATCCGAGATCGGCCGAATCAATGAACCGCAGCTGGGAGCCCATGACCAGCATGGCGCTCAGCATGGCCACCGAAATGGAAAACTGTACCGTGACGAGGGACTTGCGAAGCCAACCGCTCTTGCGCCCCTCGGTCGCGCCACCCCGAAACGCTTCGGTGGGGCGATAGGATGACATGACGAGGGCTGGATACAGGCCGATGAACAGTGTGAGGCCGAGGAATACGGCTCCCAGAATCATCCACATGCCGGTGTCGAGATGGAAGGCCAGCTGATTGAAACTCAACTGGTTGAACCCGGGAAGGAGAAAACGAGCCAGTCCCAGGCCGAGCAGGACGGCAATCCCTGAAAACAGTACGGCCTCCCCGAGGAACTGACCGACGAGCTGACCCCTGTCGGCTCCGATGGCCTTGCGTACGCCGATCTCGCGCGAACGCGCAGGGGCCTGACTCAGGCTCAGCGTCACGAAATTGATACAGGCGATGAGCAGTACGAGCAGCGCGATGCCAAGCAGCAGACGCACATAGACCGGGTTGCCCACGGGGGCATATCCGATCGGGAACGAGGGATCCAGGTGGATGCTTTCCATGGGCTGCAGGCCCACCGTGTATTGGCCGGGTTCGACCCTGTCGCCGAGCGCCGTGGCCATGACTTCGGGTATGCGTGCTTCCACGGCAGCAATATCAGCGCCTTCACGAAGAACCACCCAGGTTTCGGGCGACACATTGAACCACGCCGTGAACATGCGCTCGGGGTACATCCAGGAGGTCACTTCGAAGGGCAGCAGCAGCTCGAACTGCATGCTGGAAGCCACCGGGACATCCTCCAGAACGGCGGACACCGTCAATGTGAGGGGATCTCCCCGGCGGTCCAGAACGAGTTCCTGTCCGACGGCGCGTTCCGTCCCGAAATAGCGCAGCGCAGCCGAGCGGGTCAGGATGACGGATTCGGGTCCGTGGAAGGGCTGGTTCCGATCGCCTTCGAGCATCGGGAAATCGAACACCTCGAAAAAGCTGTGGTCGACCGCGAACAGGGTTTCGTTGAACTCGACGGCACCCTTCCGGATGGTGTCCGTGTAGCGATCGTAACGGACGGTGGCTTCCACATCCGGGATACCACCTTCAAGCACACCAGCAAGGGGCATGGGTGTGATGGTATTGAAGAACTGTTGGTCATCGCCATAGTCCTCCTGGACCCAGGCCCGGTAGGTCCGTTCCGAAACCGTGTGGAACGTGTCGTAGGAGGTTTCCTGCCGCGCAAACAGCAGCAGGAGGAGAGCGATGGCCACACCGCCGGAAAGGCCGGTCAGATTGATGGCGGTGAATCCCGGGCGACGGGTAATGACCCGGAACGCAGTCCGGAAGTAGTTGCGCAGCATGATCGAGGGCGGGTTGGTGTTGCCCTCAAGACGGGGATACCATCGACATAGTTACGCTGCAGCGCCGCGCAGGCGTCAGGAGCGCAGGGCCAGCCGGATGATTTCTTCGGCGTTGCGGATGGACGGATCCTTGCGCAGCACACCGATAACCGCCTTTTCAGCCGCCGAGCGCGAGAGGCCCAAAGCCTCGAGCGCGGCCATGGCATCGGCTCGGAAATTTCCGTCCGGTGTGGCGCCGCTGCCGGTCGATTCGCCTTCTTCGAGGCCGTCTTTCTCGAAGCGGTCCCTGAGTTCGATGATCAGTCGCTCGGCTGTCTTCTTGCCTACTCCCGGGATGCGGGTCAGCATGGCGGCATCGCCTTCCAATACACGCTGCCGGATTTCAGAGGGGCGCAGGGCCGAAAGGGCCGCCAGCGCCAGCTTCGGTCCGATGCCCGACACGGCCAGCATCATCTCGAAGACCCGCCGTTCTTCCGTCGAAAGAAAGCCGAATAAGGTGATGGCATCTTCCCGTACATGGTGATGCGTGAGCAGGGTGGCGTCCTCGCCCGGCTCAGGCAGGCGCTCGTAGGTGGAGGTGGGTATCAGGATGCGATACCCGATCCCACCCACATCGATGACGGCTTCGGTGGGCTTTTTGGTGGCCAGGCTTCCGGACACGTAATCGATCATGCCTCGCTTTCCTCTTTCAATTCGTTCATCATCTGCTCGATGGCCGCCCGGTTGACGCGGGCCACGATGGGCATGCGTCGGCCGCTGCCGAAGCCTTTAACGCTTACCCGAAGGCCCGGAGGGGCTTGCTTGCGCTTGTATTCATTGCGGTCCACCGCGTCCAGGATACCTCGAACAAAAGAACGGTCGTGACCGGTGGCGGCCGAGATGGCCTCCTCATCCTGCCGCTCCTCGATGTAGCGCCTCAGGATGTCGTCGAGGACAGGATAGGGGGGCAGCGAGTCTTCGTCCTTCTGATCCGGACGGAGCTCGGCCGAGGGGGGCTTCTCGATGCTCGACACCGGGATCCGCTCCGTACCGGCGCGCTCATTGATGTGGCGCGAGAGCGCATAGACATCGGTCTTCAGCACATCGGCCAGGACGGCCAGCCCGCCCGACATGTCTCCATACAATGTCGCATAGCCCATGGCCAGTTCACTCTTGTTGCCGGTCGTGAGGACCATGCGCGAAAACTTGTTGGCCACCGCCATCAGGAGCACGCCGCGAGAGCGGGCCTGGATGTTCTCTTCGGCCACACCGAACGGAGTGCCCTCGAAGAGCGGCTCCAGAATACCCTCGAACGCATCGACGGCCTCCCGGATGGGCAGTTCGTGGAAGGCGATGCCCAGGTTGCTGGCCAGCGCTTCAGAATCCGACACACTTCCTGCTGACGAGTGGACCGAAGGCATGGTGATGCCCGATACCCGGTCCGGTCCCAGTGCTTCGACAGCCAGGGCGGCTGTGACGGCAGAGTCGATACCGCCGGAAAGGCCGATCAACACGTCATCGAAAACGGCTGTCTTGTCCACGTACTCCCGGATACCCAGCACCAGGGCGTCGTGAAGGTCTGCGATGCGGTCGTGTTCGGGTACGGCGCATGGCGTGTGGGCCTCGCTGTCCCAGTAGATCAGGGCCTCCTGGAACGAAGGAGCACACGCGGCCAGGCTGCCATCGGCCGCATGGACCCGCGAATCGCCATCGAAAATCAATTCCGTGTTGGCACCCACCTGGTTGGCCATCAGGAACGGGACGCCGTGGCGCTTGCATAGGGTCGTGATGATGCCGGTACGCACGTCGTGCCGATCGTGCGCGTATGGGGAAGCGGAAAGATTGATGAGCAGGTCCACGCCTTGCTCCACAAGCTCCGCCACCGGATTGCGATCGTACATGTGGTAGGTGGCGTACTCCTCCAGATTCCACATGTCCTCGCAGATGTGGATGCCCAGGCGCAGGCCCTTGAAGGGCACAGGCTCCTGGTGCGTAGCCGGCTCGAAGTACCGGTACTCGTCGTAGACATCGTACGTGGGCAACAGCATCTTGGCCGTCGTTCGCACGGGCTCACCCGCTTCCAGAAGCAGCGCCGCGTTCAGCAGTTTCTTGCCCACCGGATCCGGGTTGCGCACGGGCGCGCCCACGATGACCCCCATCCCTTGGGGGACCCGCGAGTGGATCAGGCGCACGGCGGCCTCCACGGCATCGATGAAATGCACGTTGTCCAGCAGGTCGTGTGGCGAATACCCCACGACGCTCAGCTCCGGAAAGACGATGAGGTCCGCGCCTTCCCCTGCCGCACGCTCCATCCATTCGATGGTGCGCGCCGCATTGCCGGTCAGATCGCCGACGATGGGGTTGAACTGTGCGAGTGCAATTTTCATGCGGGAGTGCGTGTTGGCCCGGAGGTTCACGAACCAGCCGGCTGTGCGTTCCGGTACGATCGCTTGAGACACTGCTGGAAGTGGTGGACACCTCCTTCCAGATCGAACGAGAAGCGCCCCTGATCGTAGGCGCGGGATTCGAGCCCCGCCTGCACCCGCTCACAGATGTCGATGTCCTCGTCCTGGACCTGGTCTGCGAATTTCCGGTCGGCCTGGATGCGATCTGGGTTGTCAGCCAGGATGTCGGGCGCGTAGTAGTAGTCGAACACCGTCTGGCAGGCGTTCCACGCCTTGGCATCCACCCGGTTGACCTGCAATCTTCCCGGCAGGATGTTCAGCATGATGTTGGGGTAGATGAAGTAGTAATAGGCCTCTTCGTCGGGGGAGCCGTAGATGTTGTCATCATCCCGGAAGGGACTGTGCTGCAACGAGTAATGCTGCATGACATCCGTCTGGTAAGAACGAAAATCCAGGACATCGCACAGGTCGGGGTGCACCAGGGGGATGTGGTAGCCCTCGAGGTAATTATCGACGTAGACCTTCCAGTTGGCTTTAACGTCGTAGCGATCCCGCTGATGGAATCCGAGCGAGGCCATCTCGAGCGGCGCAATCCGCTCCACGATGCCATCCACCACCTCATCGAACGGCGGGGCCTTTTCGGGTTCGAGGCAGCAGAAAATCATGCCTTGCCACTCTCGAACGGCCACCGCATTCAGTCCGAAATCCTTCTTGTCGAAGAGCTCCGTTCGGTCGAAACGGGGCACTCCCCGCAGGGAGCCGTCCAGCAGGTAGGTCCACCCGTGGTACTTGCATTGCAGGACCTTGGCGTGTCCACACTCCTCCATGGCCAGCGGGCCGCCTCGGTGTTTGCACACGTTGAAGTAGGCTTTCAGCTCTCCTTCCTTGTTCCGCACGACCACGATCGGATTGCCGGCAATGACATCGCTCATGAAGTCGCCGTGGCTGCGCACACGCTCGGCAGGACCGACGTACTGCCAGGTGCGGGCCATGACCACATCGCGGTCAAAGCCGTGGAAGTCCGGATGGACGTACCACGCCGAGGGTATGGTTTTGGAGCGGGCCAGGGGCGCTTCTTCGAGCGCATCGTCGGTCAGCAGGGATTCGATGGCAACGGGTACCATGGGCGCATCCGATGAGGGTCAGGAAGGAGCCGCCAATCTACGAATTACCCCCCGGCTGCCCCGTGTTCGCGGAGGGCTTTTTTGACGGCTTCGACAGGCATGTCCCGACCCGTCCAGATGCGGAAGGCCTCGGCTGCCTGTCCGATGAGCATGGGGAGGCCGCCAATGACATCGGCCCCAGCCGCTTGGGCCCTTGCCATGAGCCGGGTGGTCTCGGGCGCATAGATCAGGTCATACACGATCTGTCCCGAACGGAGGGCAACATCATCGGGAAGGGGAGAGGCCTCTTCTTGCGGTGCCATGCCGACGGGCGTGGTGTTCACGATCAGGTCGGCTTGAGAACAGGCTTCGCTCCGCTCTTCCCACGGTACAACGGACACATCGGGAATGGCGCGCGCCGTGGCCTCGCGCCGCGCCGTCACTGCCACCTCTGCGAGCCCCAGCCTGCTGGTCAATCCCCAGGCCACGGCGCGCGCCGCGCCCCCGGCTCCGAGCACGACGGCCCGTGACGTTGACCAGTCGCGACCCATTTCCTTGAGTGGACCCAGAAATCCTGCGACATCCGTGTTGTCGCCCACGAGCAAGCCATCCCGCCGATACACGGTATTGACAGCGCCCACGGCCTCAGCGGTCGGGGTGCATCGATCCACGCAATCAAACACGGCCTGCTTGTGCGGAATCGTCACGTTGGCTCCCACCACGCGATTGCCATCAACACCGGCAAGTACCCCGGCAACATCATCCCGCAGGACGTCCATGAGCGCGTAATGCCAGTTCATTCCCAGCGCTTCATAGGCGGCTTTATGGATGACGGGTGACAGCGAATGACTGACCGGATGACCGATCAGGATGCAGGTTCGAACGGGTGTAGGGTCCATACCGATTCCTTCGTGAGGGCATTGCATCTTACAAGGTAAGCACGTTGTTTCTTGCACTGGCCTGCAACCCATTCCCGGATCCCAACATTCCATCTACATGGCTTCCCATCCCAATTTCCTGCAGCAAGTCGACCGCATGTTTGCCAAGGCCGCTGCACTGACCGACCACTCCAAGGGGCTTCTGTCGCAGATCAGCATCTGCAATTCAGTCTACAAGATGGAATTCCCCCTCGTCAGGGATGACGGGTCCATCGAGGTCATCAAGGCATGGCGCGCCGAGCACAGTCACCACAAGCTGCCGACCAAAGGTGGCATCCGATTCGACCTTTCGGTCAATGAAGATGAAGTGGCTGCCCTCGCCACACTCATGACCTACAAATGCGCCATCGTGAACGTGCCGTTCGGTGGCGGGAAAGGTGGTATCCAGATCAAGCGCTCCAACTATTCCGACGCGGAGTTGGAACGCATCACCCGTCGCTACACCTTCGAACTGTTCAACAAGAACTTCATTGGTCCCGGTACCGACGTCCCTGCACCGGACTACGGATCCAGCGCCCGGGAGATGGCCTGGATCATGGATACTTACCGCACCCTGTCGGACGATCCGCTCTCAGCGCAGGCATGTGTCACCGGAAAGCCCATCGCACAGGGTGGAGTGCGCGGTCGTACGGAGGCTACCGGCCTCGGTGTGTATTTCGGAATCAGGGAGTGCGTCTCTTTTGAAGGCGACATGCAGCGACGCGGCATGCAGCCGGGTATTGAAGGCAAGACGGTCGTCGTGCAGGGACTGGGTAATGTGGGTTACCACGCCGCCCAGTACATGCAGCAGGGCGGAGCCGTCCTGGTGGGTTTGGCAGAGTACGAAGGAGCCATTCACAACCCGGATGGTCTTGACCTCGAAGCCGTGGTGGCGCACAGGAAGGCAACGGGCTCCATCCTGAATTTCCCCGGTGCCACCAACATCGAGGAGTCTGCCAAGGCGCTTGAGCTCGAGTGCGACATCCTCATTCCGGCGGCGCTCGAAGGCGTCATCACCAAGGAAAACGCGCCCCACATCAAGGCCAGAATCATCGGTGAGGCTGCCAACGGGCCGGTAACCGCTGATGCTGACGCCATCCTGCTGGAGAAGAATGTCCTGATCCTTCCGGATGTGTTCCTGAATGCAGGCGGTGTGACGGTGTCCTACTTCGAATGGCTCAAGAACCTGTCGCATGTCCGGTTCGGACGCCTGAGCAAACGTTTCGAGGAGGCCTCCAACGAACGCATCGTCAAAGCATTGGCCGCAGCCATGCAGGTCGACATTCCGGGCGAGGAAATGTCACGTCTGACGGCAGGTGCGGACGAAGTGGATCTCGTGTACTCGGGACTCGAGGAAACGATGGCCGTGGCGTATCAGGAAACCCGCGAAACGGCGTTGGCAAACGATACGGACCTGCGAACGGCGGCCTTCATGAATGCCATCAACAAGGTGGCTGTGACCTACGCTGAAATGGGCATCTTCCCGTGATGGGAATCAGTGGTTGACCGGACGCGGAATTCCCGCTTCCAGCTCAGGCATCGACCCGACGCTCAGCCTCTGCATAACAGGTCTCGGTCTCTGCGACGCGGACACGCACCGTGTGGATGCGGCGCTCTTTCAACAGATCGAGGTGCTCGGTCACGAGGTGATCTGCAAAGAAAACGCAGATGTTTTCGGCCGTCGTGTCGTAGGGAATGACGACGTGGCGCCAACCACTTTCCCGCATGATGCCCAGCAGTTTGGCATCATTCTCGGCAACGACAGTGGCGTGGTCCCACTCATCGACCAGTGGGGCCAGGGCACGTTTCAGGTGCTTGAAATCGATCAGCATCCCCTGTTCATCCGGCTCACCCTCGACCTCGACAAACATCTCGTAGGAGTGGCCGTGCAGATCGCGGCAGCGACCTTCGTGCCAGGGTAAGCGGTGGGCACCTTCCCAGCGGAATCGCTTGGCAACTTTCATGGGATCGGGATCAGTGGGAGTGGGACAGGGGCGGCAGGGAGACGAATGGTGCGGGATTGCCCTGCTGAGCGGCCCATGAACGGCATCATCCGGCGCTGCGTTCCGACCGGCAGTCGATTCAGTTGCCGGTGGAATCCGAATGGGTGATGATCATCACTCCCCCGAACGAGCTGTCACCATCGAAGGACGTCTCGAACTGCAACTCGAATCCCTGCATGAGCTGCTCCATTTCCTGTTGGAACACGAGGGTGTCCAGGTCGGTGGTGGCACCCATCATGGCCAACTTCTGAATACGTTTGACCACATCCAGCTGCCGGAGATCGGTGGCGTTCACACGGACGGCATGCGCAGAATCAAGCCGGGCCAGGCGCTCAGCCTGCCTTTCCAGCAGTCGGGCTTCGCGCTCCTGTTGTTCGGCCAGGTTGGCCTCCCACTTCACCCATTCCTTCTCGCTCATCTCGCGATAGAGATTGCTGAATCCGCGGGATTCGAGGAAGGGTGTGACTTTCGGGTCCAATACCACTTCGATCCCGGTGTCACTGCGCGTGAACCGGACGGGGGGAATGGTGGAATCGTCCGTGGTTTCGAATACGTCTGCGAGTTCGAACATCACGGTTATCCGTTGCCCCAGCTCCTGCAGGTCCACGCTTCCCAGATGACCGGAGCTGCTTGCCACGGCGTAGGCACGGGCCGGTTTGGAGCGGATGGAGTCTGCTGGCGACGGCAGGAGCGCGTCCGGCTCCTGGAATAGCATCAACTCTGCTTCCTCGGGAGTGATCACCGCTCCGCGTGCACGCAGGTTCAGGATGTTGGCAGCCACGGACTCAACCACTTCGGGAGCTACTTCCTGGCGCTCCACCCTGCTGGAGAAATCCGCAAACTGTTGCGCCACCCTGGCTTTCTCCTCGTCGCCCGATGCCAGTTCCACCAGGCGGGTGCCCAGCATCTCCAGCGTGTTGTCCATGATGTCCCCGCGACGATCTCCCATGAGGAAATAGCCGCTGATGGCAACGATCATCAGGACGATGATCACCCCATACTCTCGGACAAAGTCAGGCATTGAAGCAGGGAATTTGAGTGATTCAGATCAGATACTTCTAACGAAGAAAGGGGCCTGATTGTTATGGGGCAAGCAAGAATCGTGAACAGGATCCGATGCTACGCGCCGAGTCCGCCGTCGATCTTGACGGTTTCAGCGGTGACGAAGGACGCCTGATCGGAGGCCAGCCAAAGGACCGCATCGGCCACTTCCTCGGGCTCTCCGATCCGGTTCATCGGATGCCAGCCACCGGCCTCTTCTTCCTTGGCGGCCTCGTCCGTGCCGAATACGCGATCGGCCATGTCCGAGCGGATGACGGCCGGACAAACGGCATTGACACGGATTCCGCGCTCGGCAAACTCCAGTGCGGCCGCCTTCGTGATGCCGACAACCCCGAATTTGCTGGCCGCATACCCCGAACTTCCGGGGAAACCCTTGACCCCGGCCATGGATGCCATGTTGACAATGGCGCCGCCACCTGATGCGAGCATGGCGGGAATCTGATGCCGCATGCAGAACCAGACTCCCGTCAGGTTGACGGCCAGCAGATCATCCCACGCGTCCTCCGGGTGATCGGGCGTGTCCACATTGAATGCGCCGTCGATACCTGCATTGTTGAAGGCGACATCGAGCCTGCCGTAGTGGGCCACGCAGGCCTCAACCATGGCCCCAATCTGTGCCCGATCGGCCATATCGGCCCGATGAAATACGGCCGTGCCTCCTTCTTTGCGGATTGTCTCGGCAACGGCCTCCCCTTTGTCTTTCCTGCGGGCCACCAGGAACAGGTTGGCGCCTTCGCGGGCAAAGGCGTAGGCCGTGGCTTCGCCAATGCCGGCACTTGCGCCGGTAATGAGGACGGTCTTGTTCTGGAATCTGGCCATGATCTGCTGGAGGATGGAGGGTGCAGGAGTGTCGCTGCGTGTGGCTGGGACGCATCAGGTTACGAAAAGCACCCCGATGTCGTAAAACCGCCCCCCGTTTTCGTTTCTGATAGTGCCGGCGTTTGCGGCGGGCTGGATCGGGTTCTCCGGAGTGAATCTGTATCCGCCCCCGCAAGCGACGGCTTTTTTTGTGTGGGGCTGCCGGTCCACATTCACTGAATGTCGTCTGCACCCGGACCGGTAGGCCCCCACCCATTCTGCCGTGACGTCAGGGCAAAAAAAGGCGCCCGGCGGTCCCACCAACCACCGGGCGCTTTTCTCTTTCTCCTTTGCGAGCACCCCCGCGCTCGGTCAGTCAGCGTCCATCAGTGACAAAACTTCGTTCCTCGAACCATCAGGCATCACCACTTCTTGCCGGATCAGATAAGGAGGAGCATCGGTGACACAAGAATGCAGCGTTGCCGAGCCCGTCACTTTCCACCACACGCATTGATCGGTTTCTTTCTCTCGAACAAAAATCAGTGACCGCTGCTCTGCTCCGGCGGGTGTCATCCTCCAGGTCAGGATGTGGGCACTATCGGGTAATGCCGTATTCCAGGCTCCTAAAGCCCAGTACACCAACGTTCCATCGACAATCGGCCCGGAGAGTGATTGGACTTGCAAGGTCGTTTCGCCCCCTGCAAACGGCGTTCGATAGACATGAAGAGAGTCCTCGGATGCCAGTACTCTGACGGTCTCAGGATCGCCTGCAAGGAAGTCGAATGTTCGATCCCGAAATCCGGTTTCGTCGTGTCGAATGATGTCGACAAGCTGCTGGTTCAGCTGGGGTACGTCCATTGTCATGGTCGCTTTATAGACTGCTTCCGACTCAAATTCCAGCGCGACATGCAGCTCGAATCCTCCTTGGGAATAGAGGGCATCAAACTCTTGAAACGTTGGAAAGTGGATACCCTGAGACTCGTCAGTCCGTGCGTGCCCTGCGTTCACTTCTCGCTGCGCGTCAGGATGAGTACATCCTGTTGACCAGAAAATCGGTAGCACTGCTACTGCCAGAATAAGGGTAAGGCCGCGACGTTCACTCATGGGCGGGAGGGATTGATCAGATTGAAACTCCAGCTACGGCCTGGAAAAGGTCGGGTTGCTCCTGATCGGCTAACCGACATGCTCGATCTGCGACCGGTAATCTGGGCATCACTGGCATAGTGGACACCCACGAAAAAAAGGCGCCCGGCGGTCCCACCAACCACCGGGCGCTCCCCGTTAACCGGGCGGGGTACTGATGACCGCGCCCTGAGGTGAATTATCCCGACCTTCGCTCCCGTGCGAAGAGCGGGATGTCAGTGCGGTCATCCACATCCACTGGTGTTACCGCAGTTCGGGCATGAGTAGCATGCCCCGCTGCGCACCGTGATGCTGCCGCAATTTGAACAAGGAGGTGCATCCTCCTGGTTGGCAAAGGTGCTCCCGGTTTCCGTAGCCGTAGCCGTGGCGGTTGCCGTTGCTGTGGCCGTTGCTTCGGCCGTGGCGCCGGAGCGTCCGAGGAAATCCTCTACCGTGTCTCCCACCAGCGGGTCGACCGTTGCTTCGGTCGGCTCCGGTGTGAACATGTCGATCTGCTCGAGATCCGATGCCGGCTCATCGACTACAGGCTCCTCGGCTTTGGCTTCCACCACAGGCTGGGAGAGGAAGCGCATGGAGAGGTAGCGGAAGATGTAGTCCATGATGGACTTGGCAATCGGGATCTGCCGGTTGTTGGTGAACCCGTTGGGCTCGAAGCGCATGTGGCTGAACTTGTTGCACAGGTCCTCGAGCGGCACGTTGTACTGGAGCGCGATCGAGATCGACGTGGCGAAGGCATCCATCAGACCGGAAATGGTCGATCCTTCCTTGGCCATCGTGATGAAGATCTCACCCGGCATCTTCGTGTCGGGGTACATGCCGATGTGCAGGTATCCTTCGTGTCCTGCAATCGAGAACTTGTGGGTCAGCGAAGGACGCTCGTCCGGCAGACGGTGACGCACCGACTTGTGGACGACGCGCTCGACAACCTTGACTTCCGGCTCGACCGTGGTAGCCTGACCGTCTCCGGAGGCCGCCTCCTTGGTCGATCCTTTCGTGTTGCCGCCCTTGGACGTGGCCAGGGGCTGACTGCGCTTGGAGTTTTCGCGGTAGATGGCCACGGCCTTGAGGCCGAGCTTCCAGCCCTGCATGTAGGCATCGGAAATCTCCTCGACCGTCGTGCTTTCGGGCATGTTGACCGTCTTGGAGATGGCGCCCGAAATGAACGGCTGCGTAGCGGCCATCATCTTGATGTGACCCATGTGATGGATCGAGCGCTCACCGTTGAACGGTTTGAATGCACAGTCGAAGACGGGCAGGTGCTCATCCTTCAGGCCTGGTGCACCTTCGATCGTGTCCTGCTCATCGATGTAGTCGATGATGGCCTTGATCTCCTTCTTCTTGTAGCCCAGGCGCTTCAGTGCTTCGGGGACCGTGCGGTTGACGATCTTGAGCATGCCATCGCCTTTGCCGGCCAGCAGCTTGTACTTGACCAGGGCAATGTCCGGCTCGACACCCGTGGTGTCGCAATCCATCATGAATCCGATGGTACCGGTCGGTGCGAGCACCGTGGCCTGGGCATTGCGGTAGCCGTGGACTTCGCCGAGGGCTACCATGCGATCGGCCGACTCGCGTGCGGCTTCCAGCAGGTAGTTCGGGCAGGACGTGTGGATCGTGTCCACGGCGTCCCGGTGCATGCGCATGACCTCGAGGAAAGGCTCGCGGTTCTCGTCGTAGCCGTCGAAGGTTCCGATTTTCGGGTTGCCGGCAATCTCGGCAGAGCGGGCGTAGGCTTCGCAGTGCTCGATGGCCATGACGGCACCGGCAACAGCGCGACCTTCGTCCGAATCGTAGGGGAGGCCCATGGACATGAGGAGTGCGCCGAGGTTGGCGAATCCGAGTCCGAGCGGGCGGAACAGGTGTGAGTTCTCGGCGACCTGTGCAGACGGGTACCCGGCATTGTCGACCAGGATCTCCATGGCCGTGATGTAGATGCGGGCCGCAGCGCGGAAGCGCTCGACGTTGAACGAGCCGTCCTCGTTCTGATACTTGCGCAGGTTCAGCGAAGCAAGGTTGCATGCCGAGTCGTCCAAGAACATGTACTCGGAGCACGGGTTGCTCGAGTTGATGGCATCCGTGTTCTTGCAGGTGTGCCAGCGCTGGATGGTGTCCTCGTACTGGACGCCGGGGTCGCCACAGATGTGGGTACCTTCGGCAATCTTTTCGAGGATGCCGGAAGCGTCCACTTCTTCGATGACGTCGCCGGACTTGACGGCACGCAGGCCATAGGCGGCGTTGTCATCCGCAGCGGACATAAGGGCATCGTCGACACGAACCGACTGGTTGACGTTCTGGAACGCGACGGAGCCGTAGGCCGGGCCGTTGAAGGAGCCGTCGTAGCCCTCTTCGATGAGGGCCCAGGCCTTCTTCTCTTCGCCCTGCTTGGCCTCGACGAACTCCATGATGTCCGGGTGCCAGCTCTTGAGCGTCTGCATGATGGCAGCGCGACGCGTCTTGCCACCCGACTTGATCGTGCCACCCGTGGCGTCCTGGACTTTCATGAAGGAAACCGGACCCGAAGGCACACCGCCACCGGAGAGTTTCTCCCGGCTGGAGCGCAGTTTGGACCAATCGGCACCCACGCCCGATCCGAATTTGAACAGACGGGCCGACTCGCCCATCAGCTGCCAGATGTCATCAATCGAGTCTTCAACCGAAATGATGAAGCATGCCGATGCCTGGGGGCGGATGTAGGGATCGACGGCAACGACTTTCTTTTTCTTGCTGTCCCAGCCAAAGATGGTCTTTCCGCCGGAGTCCTTGATGCCGTACTGCTGATTGAGGCCGACATTGAACCAGACCGGGCTGTTGAAGGCGCCGTACTGGTTGACACAGAGCCAGGTCAGTTCCTGGTAGAAGGTCTCGCCGTCTTCCTTGCTGGCGAAGTAATTCTGTTTGACACCCCAGTCCGTGATGGTGCGCGTGACGCGGTGGATCAACTGACGGAGGCTGTTCTCCCGGCCACCCTCGCTCGGGTGCGTGCCGTTCATGGAGAGCTCGCCGTAGAAGTACTTGCTGGCTACGACGTTGGTGGCCAGCTGACTCCAGCTCACCGGGAATTCCACATCGGTCTGCTCAAAAATGGCTTCGCCGGTGTGGTTCTTGATGGAAGCGTCACGACGCTCCCATGTAACGGAGTCGAAAGGGTCGGCTCCTTCGGTAGAGAAAACGCGGTCGATCGTGAGACCGCGGGTTACATCGGTGGTGTCGTCTCCGAACAACGAGTCCCGGTTGGTTTCAGGCATGGCTTCTCTTCAATTTTCGGGGTGCAGGGTCAAGGTGACAGCGTAGCGCTGACCTTTCCGTTATGTGGGCGATGTCAACTGGCATCAAAGCACGGGGCCAGGAGCGGGAGGGTCGCTGACAGGAAGGCTGAAGCCAGCCTTCGGGCGACGGTGGGACCGCTTTTTTGGCCCGGAATCGCCACTTTCAGATCCGGTGGGGCCAGAAAAATAACGGTTTATGCAAGGGCGCTGAAAGCCGGCGCATGAACCGAAAAGTGTAAAGTGGCGGCGGGTGCGAATACCAATAAATGGGTGGAATCGCCGTTATGCAAATGCTTTTTGTCCACATTTGCATATTTCACCGAGGACCGGATTCTGGATCCATTGGGGGCACTTTTCAAGGGCTCTCATGACCCGGAAATCAAAGCGGGACAATGGAGATAACCGTTATTGTGACGGGTGTCTGTGGACAACCTTTTTTCTTTCCACGGGGTTTTCCACACCGGGGTGGGGGAGAGGGTCAATAACGGGCCTAACCAATGAACAATAACGGCAATAAGCCTTCCTTGCCGTGAAGGCGCCTTTTGCACGAACTTCTCGCATTCAACCCTGAACCCTCCACCGGTTGGCAGGTACAAACGCGCCATCGACCCACCAGGGTTTTCCACTATTCCAACCCGGCCCGTACATCATGGACTTCAACGAACGCAGCGCCTATCCCCATCCCGGAGACTTCAAAGTCATGCGCCCGGAATACCTGGAGCAGGAGGATGGCTTCTTCGTGGCGAGCATCACCATCACCCCATTCAAGGTGACGGGCAAGAGTTCCACGATGGCAGGCGCCCGACGGGCCGCGCTCTACGAAGCAGAGAAGACCTACAAGTCCTATCACCCGTCCTACCGGGTCAGCAATCCGTACCCGAACGAGTTCACGGATGAGGAAGGCCAGGCGTGGAAGCGCAACTCACCCATGCAGCGTGAGAAACTGGGGGACTACTCTTTTACAGATGTGGATGGTGAAGAGGACTACGCCGACATCGAGCAGATGCTGATGTGGGATGTGCGTCCGGCCAAGGAAGCCGTCGCGGAGTAATCCAACCGGCCCCGTCGGCAATCATGCCGAAAATGCGGAAGAAATCGGACCTGCCGGAGAAGATCTGTCCGGTATGCAATCGCCCGTTTGCGTGGCGTCGCAAGTGGAAGGACGCGTGGGACGAGGTCATCTATTGCTCCGAGCGCTGTCGCCGAAGCAGATAGGGATCAGTCCCGATAGCTGGCCAGGATCCAGATGGCGTGCACCAGTCCGGGGATGTAGCCCAGGATGGTCAGCAGGATGTTGATCCAGAAATGCTTGCCGAACCCGACCTTGAAAAAGACGCCGAGCGGTGGAATGATCACGGAGAGGATGATGCGAATCAGGTCTGCCATGTCTGTCGAGCTGTACTGAGTGTTGTCGGGAGTGGAACGTTTTCCCCGACGGGAAGCGTTTGGTTTTCGTCTACGGAAATCCCGCGAAAGGGATGCATGGATCTGTCCTGATCAGCGACGATCCCGGAAATCATCCGCATCGAGAGCCGCCAGCAGTTCGTCCTTGACGTCGATCATGTACTGGAATGCTGCGTCGTGATCGTTGGGGATCTTGCCATCGAGGATGGCCTCGCGGATGGCGCTCTTGATGACGCCAACGGCTGGGGAGGGAGGCAGCTCGAGCACCTTCATGATCTCGGCGCCATCGACCGGCGGCTGGAAATTGCGCAGGTGATCCTTTTCCTCGACCTCCCTGAATTTCTCTTCGACACTGTCGAATGCACGCAGGTATTTGCGGACCCGCTTCGGATTCTTTGACGTGATGTCCGCGCGCACGAGCTGCATGAGCTCGTCGATGTTGTCACCGGCGTCAAAGAGCAGGCGACGAACGGCGGAGTCCGTGACCTGGTCGTCCACCAGGGCCACCGGCCGGTGATGCAGGCGGATCATCTTCTGGACATACTTCATGCGCTCATCCACCGGCAGGCGCAATTTCCGGAAGATGCCTTTCACCATGCGGGCACCTTTCTCTTCGTGCCCGTGGAAGCTCCAGCCCGCGCCTTCCGTGAATCGCTTTGTCGCTGTCTTGCCTACGTCATGGAGCAGGGCGGCCCAACGCAGCCAGAGGGTGTCCGGACATCTCTTGTCCTCGAAACTCTCGACCAGATTGTCGACCACCTTGAGCGTATGGAAGAAATTATCCTTGTGACGGATGCCGTCTACCGCCTCCACACCCTGAAGCGCCACGAGGTCGGGCAGGATGTGATGGAGGACATCTGCGTCGTAGAGCCAGCGGAAGCCGACCGAGGGCTTGTCGGTGCAGAGGATCTTGTTGAGCTCTTCGCTGACCCGCTCGCCGGAAAGGATCTTGACGCGATCGGCCTTGATGCGCATGCCGGCCAACGTGACCGGATCGATTTCGAATCCCAGCTGGCAGGCGAAGCGGGCGGCGCGGATGATGCGCAGTGGATCGTCCTCGAAGGTGGTTTCCGGATCGAGGGGCGTGCGGATGATGCCGGCATTCAGGTCGGCCACGCCGCCGAAAGAATCCACCAGTGTTCCAAAAGCATTCGGGTGGAGGTCCACAGCCAGCGCATTGATCGTGAAGTCACGACGGCGCTGATCGTCTTCCATGCTGCCCGATTCGACAGCCGGCTTCCTCGAAGTACGGTCGTAACTCTCCTTGCGAGCCCCCACGAATTCAAGTACGAGGGTATCGCCCGAGGCCCGGTCGTGAATACGGATGGCCGCCGTTCCGAAGTTTTCGTAGCGGTGAACCTCGGACCCGCCGAAGTCCGCCCGCACGGCAGAGGCCAATCTCAGCCCCGTACCATTGCCGACAGAAACGAAATCGATATCGGTGGTAGATCTGCCCAGCAGGGCATCCCGTACGGCGCCGCCAACGGCATAGGTCTCGATACCTTCCCTGGCAGCGATCTTCCCGATGGCCCGAAGGAGGTCAGCGTGGGCAGTCTGGTCCAGTATGGCGGCGATGGAAGCCATGCAAGGAGGTGGATCAGTTGGCCGTATCGATCAGGCGCGCCACACCGCCCGGACCGGCGGCCCAGATGCCGCCCGGAGAAACGGCCGTGATGGTCCAGAAGTTGGTGTCGTCGATGCGCGACCAGGTGGCGGCATTGTCCGTGGTGAAGGCTGTTCCTGTGGGTGCAACGCCGATGATGGTGGGCGAATCCGTGCCGGGTACGTACGTCGAGCCATACACGGATCCGCCAATCGGTGCCGACGTGCCGCGTGCCCAGGTGGCACCGCCGTCCGTCGAGATGGCCACATTGGCATAGATGGAGTCCCGCTGCGTGAAGTCGCCGCCCAGGATGGCCAGGTGATCGGCATCGAGAACGCTCATCGTCGAAATGCCTTCCGCTCCAGCCTGGCTGGCGATGGGCGTGATGACCTCACTCCAGGTTGCGCCGTAGTCCGAGGTTCGAATGACACGTGTGTCGACGCCTGACGCACCGGTGGCAAACCAGCCGAGGCCGCCTTCCCACGTCATGACGCACGTACCACTGGCGGCAAATGCGCCTTCGCCGTCGCGCGCATCCGGCACGATGGCCGGGTCGATGCGGGGCCAGGAGGCACCGCCGTCCTCCGTCTTGATCAGGGTGAACTCGCCCTCGTGGGAATCGGAGAAGGCAAAGCCGCTGGACGGATCCCAGAAGGAGAAGCAGTCGAAGAAGGCGTTTTCGTCTTCGTTCTGGAAAGAGAGATCCCACGTTTCGCCGCCGTCCGTGGTTTTGTAAATGCGGGAATCGGTGCCGTTGCCGATGGACAGGACATACGCCGTGTTGCCGTCGAAGCCGTGTACATCCCGGAACTGGATGGAGTCGGCCCCCGGGACGAACATCGTCGTCCACGATGCGCCGCCGTCGGTGGTCTTGACTACGCGGCCCTGGGACCCCGCGGCCCACACGGTCTGCTCATCGACGGCATGGATTCCGATGAAGAAGGCGGTCGAGTCCTGGTACTGCCAGTCCCACGAAGGCGAGGTCAGCGTGACGGGCTCCGGCTCCGGGGCAGCACACGCAGCAAGCAGGAGGATGGGAAGGAGCAGGATGGGCAGTCGTTTCATGGGAGTGGGCCGGATGATGGCCATTGTCTGGTTGCGGGTGTCCCAATGTACGTCATGCGGTAGAGGTAGCCCGAGAGCCTGCTGCGGCTTCACCGGAAACAAAGAAGAAGGCGTTCAATACGATGTCGGGCAAACCCCGTGGAATTACCGAAAGGACAACCCGACGTGAACAAGCCTGCCATCATCCTCGTCTCGACGCTGCTCATTGCCGTTGCAGCAGTATTCGTCTTCGTCTCGCCGCAGCCGAGCGATGCTCCCACCACCATGGTCGTGTACAAGAGCCCCACGTGTGGTTGCTGCGCCGATTGGATTGATCATATCGAAGCCGCAGGCATCGTCGTTGAAGTGCGCGATGTCCAGGACATCAACCAGGTCAAGATGCAGCAAGGCATCTCGCGCAACTTGTCTTCCTGCCATACGGGATTGATTGATGGCTACATCGTGGAGGGACACGTTCCGGCAGAAGACGTTCTGCGCATGCTCGAAGAGCGCCCGCAGATCAAGGGCCTGTCCGTTCCTGGCATGCCAATCGGAAGCCCGGGCATGGAGCAGGGCTCTCCGGCCGATTATCAGGCCTATGACGTCATTGCCTTCGACGGCGCTGGCAACATGAGCCGCTACCGTCATGTTGAAGGCGGTGTCAATTCGGGCGACTGATTCTTTATTGAGAGTCGAACGCCAAAGGGCCGGGCTGCGAATGCAGCCCGGCCCTTTGCTTTGAACAACGCGCGGCCCGGCTCCTTTCGGAGCCGGGCCGCGCTGTCTACGCCTGGCTGGCGCTACTCCCTCTACCCAGGCAGTTCAGTGTCAGTTGTCGACCGGCAGGTTGATTTGCTGAAGCCGGCCTTCAACGCCTGAACCCGACCGCCTTACGGGGCGTCGGGTTCAGAGTGCGGGAGGGCTTACGGGCCCAGCCCTCAAGGATTAGTTGCCAGAAGAATCAGTTGTTCGTGATCGTGTAAGTGACCGTGCGGCTTACGCTTGCAGGATCAGCATCCACCGTAGCGACGGCTTCGTAAGCGAGGGAGAGGCCGCTGCCGCGAACTTTGGTGACGTTCGTGACCAGGTCGACGGCGTTCGAGGAGAGCGCCGTTTTGCCAGCGGAAGAAGCGCCCGAAGGAGCGGCCATGGTGGCGTTCAGCGTGAGACCCGTCGGCATGTCCTGATCGAGCTCGGCCGTGATTTTCTTCTGCGTGCCGTTGGTCGTGACGGCGTACGTAGCGGAAGCAGTAGCGGCGTCAGGAGCCTGACCGGCGGTGGCCTGGTTGATGGTCATGGAGACGTTGCCCTGCACGGCGATGACGGCGATCTCGGCGACGTTGATGGAGACCTGCTGCGTAGCGACGTTCGACTGTGCGAAGGAAGCGGTAGCGAAGAAGGCGAGGGCGAGGAAGGAGTAGAAGCTTTTCATTTCAGTTTGTCTCGAGTAGAGGCTGGTGGGTGGCGGGTCATCCGCCGTGTGTTGTTTCCCTCCTCCCTTGCAAGCCACAGGCCAAAACATGGCACGCCCCCTTAAAACCCCTCAAACAGCCTCCAATCGTCGTTTCGCCATTCGTGCCATTCCGGAAAGTGTTTCGACAGCGAAACAAACCTGCATCGCGTCAATGACACTTCAAGCCGTTCACGCCTGAAATCTGACAGGGCGGCATTCCTGCATTGTGCAGGTACAACGACCGCAGGTATCTAACGCCAATCATCCCGACTCCCGGTGCCATGCGTATATCCCGATTGCGACTGCTGTTGGCCTGCCTCGTGGCTTTCAGTGTTTCCTGCTCATCCGATTCGCCGGTCACGGCAGAGGAAACGCCTCAGGATGCGCCTGCATTGACTATCAGCATACAGTCCGGAGCCGGGCAGGAGGCCCGACAGTTTGAATGGCTGCCCGAGCCTGTGACTGTGCTGGTTCAGACCGACGAAGGTCAACCCGCGGCCGACCAAGCGGTGACGGCCACAAGCACCGATGAAAGTGATCAGATCGAGGCAACGGCCAGAACGGACAGCAATGGACTTGTGCAGTTCGACTGGAAGATGGGCGAAGACTTCAGGCGGACCGTCACATTCACGGTGGAGGATGCCTCCACGCAGACCACGGCCACGGCAACCTATCGATATTTTGGGCCCCGGGCGGTATCCGACGGGTGGACTGTCTCGGATCTGGATGAATCCAGTGATGGTACCCAGCGGCTCTTCGAAGGAGTCGACCATATCCGCAGGAACGCCTATCCTGGCATTCACTCTATGGTTATCGTGCAGGGTGGCGCACTGCGATTCGAGCTGTATCTGGAAGGAAATGATTCACAGGGACGCTTCTGGGATTGGACCAGCCAGACGCCGCACGAACAGCAGTCGGCATCGAAGTCGTTTCGCAGCGCTTTGGTGGGGTTGGCGGTCGATCGTGGCCTGTTGACGGTTGATACTCCTGTCAAGGACCTCTTTCCTGATTACGCATCATCCTTCGTTGACGGCAAAGAGGACATCACCGTCCAGGACTTCCTGACCATGTCTTCCGGTCTGGACTGGAACGAAGCGGGAGCGGCGGCAGGGCAGACCAACAACAACCTCAGTCAGATGTACAGCCAGAATCCGGGCACCTGGACAGGCTACGTGTTCAATCGTCCGCTGGCCTTCACTCCCGGGACGCAGTTCGTGTACAATACGGGGGCGTCACTCCTGCTCGACGATATGGTCGTTCGGGCTTCGGGTAGGACGTTGGCCGATTTCGTCTATGACAACTACTACGATCTCATCGGGAGTCACGACACGCCCGGAGGGCCCAACCCCGAGAATGGGGCGCTCAAAACGCCACGGGAAATGGCCAAGCTGGGTCAGATCTATCTGGATCGCGGGATGTGGCAGGATACGCGCATCCTGTCCGAGGCATGGGTTGAGGACAGTTTCGTGGAGCGCATGACGCCATCCCCCGGCATCGGCTATGGGTACCAGTGGTGGATGCGGACATTGAGTACCGATCAGGCATCCTATCGCGTCAAATACGCCTCGGGCAATGGCGGACAGTTCATCATGATCGTGGACGAACTCGACCTGGTCATCGTATCGACCGGTGGCAATTTCGGTTCATCGACCATGAACCAGTTCCACACCATTGCCGAGAGCTACGTGTTGCCAGCGTTTGAATAAAGCCGTCCATTCGCCGGCGCTAAAAATTACAAAGGGCGGGGCGGCTGTTGCCGCCCCGCCCGCAAAGCACGACCGGAAGGACCTTGGTTCGTCAGTCCAGTCTCTTGATGCGCAGGTTGCGGAACCAGACCGCCCCGTGATCGCCCTGAATGGCAATGTGACCAGTCGACGTGGTGCCATACGTCGGGTAGCCCGTCCATTTGGACTCGGCCACCATCGCCTGATGCGCTTCACTGCCTTTCTCGTATTCGACGACTTTGACGCCGTTGAGCCAGTGCTGGACATGGTTGCCGTCCACCACGATACGCGCCTCATTCCACTCCAAGGCGGGACGCGTCACAGCCTCAGATGGCGCCTGCACGTCGTAGTTGGAAGCCGCACTGTTCTTGTTGATCTGGCCATCGTTGAACGCCGCATCGTCGAGGAGCTGGTACTCGGGGCCCGTCATCCATGGGTAGTCGCCGGCGGATTCGTCCACGTGCCACATCAAACCGCTGTTGCCGCCTTCCTCGACCTTCCAGTCGAAGGCGAACTCGAAATCGGTGAACGTCTCGCGCGTCACGATGTCCATACCGCCAGCGGGGGTGGAGGCGTACATCGCGCCATCGTCCACAACCCACCCTTCGGGCATGGCGTCCTGCTTGTAGCCGCGCCAGTGGTCGAAAGATTCCCCGTCAAAAAGGGATACCCACTCGGCTTCAGCAGCCATGGAATCGTCGGCCATCGCCTCTTCTGTTTCAGCGGATTGGCAGGCCGTCAGGCCAAGCGAAAGGCCAAGGGCCAGAATGAAAAACTGTTTCATGGGGTTGTCAGTAATCAAGAGTATTCAGAAGCCAATTCTTCGCGGCAGCGCACAAGCAAAGCCTGCGTGGCGGCAATGCCATCGCGCTCGCTCACCTCGCTGCCTTCGTATTCAATGCCCACGTAGCCGCGATAGCCTGCGTCCAGCACGATGCGCATCAGGCGCATGTAATCCTTGTCGCGCTCGTTGCCGCTCGCGTCAAAGTTGTGGCTCTTTGCGGAGACGGCCTTGGCAAACGGCATGAGTTCTTCGACGCCCTGGTAGATGTCGTACCAGCCGCCATTGGCTTCGCCCATGTTGAAGTTGCCAAAGTCAGGCAACGTGCCGCATCGCGGGTGATTCACCGTCTGCATCACTTCGGCCAGCCAGGCGCCGTTGGATGAAATACCACCGTGATTTTCGACAATCACATTGATGTCTGCCTGCGCCCCGAACTCAGTCAGTCGACCAAGGCCATCGGCGGCCAGGTCGCGCTGCGTGTCCCAATCGCCTTCGGAGGCGGCATTCACACGGATGGAGTGGCAGCTCAGCGTCCGGGCAATCTCTACCCAGCGATAGTGGTTCTCGATCGCCTGCGTCCGGGCCGCATCGTCCGGATCACCCAGCCGCCCTTCGCCATCACACATGATGAGGACATTGCGGATGCCTTCATTCTCGGTGATACGCTTGAGCTCAGCCACATACGCCGGGTCACGGCTTTCTTCGCGCATGAACGAGTTGACGTACTCAACCGCCGAAATGCCCCAGGTCTCCTTGGTGAACACCGGGAACTGGAGGTTGGTCAACTCTTCCGCCCGCAGCGCACGGTGCAGGGACCACTGGGCCAGGGAGATTTCAAACAGCGGGGTGCCTGAGGAAGCCATGGCGTCATCTGAGTCAGGCTGCGCGCAGGCCATCGGAAACAGGCTCATGCCTGCCGCACCCAGCGCGCTGGTCTTCATGAAGGTGCGGCGGTCGAAACGTTTCGGATCCGTCATATGGAGACCTCCTCGCGGTCCACTTCGTCTTTGAAGGTGAAGGTGAAAAAGAGCATGATGGCGCCGGCAAACGCTGCCGGGATCCACCAGAAGGACTGCCACTGATCCGGCGTCAGCGCGTCGGCACCCGCCAGGAAGCCGTTGAACACATTGCCCGCAATCTGCGCTCCGATGAACATGCCCAGGCCGTAGGTCACCAGGACCAGCATCCCCTGGGCCTGACCGCGGATGTCCGCCGTGGCCTTCTTGTCGACGTAGATCTGGCCCGTGACGAAGAAGAAGTCATAGCAGATGCCGTGCAGGACGATTCCCATCAGGATCATCCAGAAGATGCCCATGGGCGCGGCCAGCGCGAAGAACGCATAACGCAGCACCCAGGCGCCCATGCCTACGACCAGCATCCACTTGACGCCCAGACGGCGGAAGAAGAAGGGCATGAGCAACATGAACAGGACTTCGCTGACCTGACCCAGGCTGAGGGTAGCCGCAGGATTCGAGATGTCCGCCGCATTCACGAAGATGGGGGCGAAATTGTAGTAGGCCGCCAGCGGGATACAGATCAGGAAGGAACTGATCAGGAAGATGAAGAACGGTCGGCTCTTCAGATGCTGGAATGCGTCTACGCCCATGATGTCGCGTGCCGAGACGGGCTTGCCGGCAGCGGCCGGAGGCGTGTGCGGCAGCGAGAAGCTGTAGAAGCCCAGCAGGACAGAGGCCACGGCGGTCGTGTAGAGCGGCCACGCGGTCTCATCCGGCAGGCGATCCCCGCCCACGAAGCTGCCCAGCACGAACGAAATGAAGAGACCTGCCACGATCCAGCCGATGGTACCGAACACGCGGATGAGCGGAAACTGCTTTTCCTGATCCTCGATGTTGGCAAACGCCAGCGTGTTCGAGAGGCCCAGCGTAGGCATGTAGCAAAGATTGTAGAGCAGCAGCATGACGATGAACACCGTCGGATTGCCGGTCATCGAAGGCGTCAGGAACATGACGACGCCACCCAGGATGTGCAGCACGCCGAGGACCTTTTCGGTCGCGAAATACCGGTCCGCCACGAGGCCCAGGAAGAACGGCGCTACGATGGCCGCAATGGGATTGACCGTGTAAGGCCAGTGGGTCAGGTCTGCCATGCCTTCGGCGGTCATGAAGTTGCCAATGGTCACGTACCATGCTCCCCAGATGAAGAACTGCAGGAACATCATGACCGAAAGACGGGCACTCGTCGAGGAACGACTCATGGTGGGTCAGGGCGGATTGGACAGGATAGGGGGTGTCCGGAGTGGGCCGATCGAATGACTGGCGCCGAGGGACCGCCCTATTTACCGCAGAAGGAGCGGAATCTCAACATGAAAGCCCCGCAGGAGCGTGGTCAACGCAGGAAGGTGTAGCTGTACTTCATCACCAACGTCCTTGCATTCACGAACGGCGGCACCGGGGTGCGGTCGAAGCGGTCCAGATTCAGGCCCTCATTGAACACGAGGAACAGGTCGTTGCCCTCACGCGGGTTGTAGCGCAGGCGGAAGTTTCCCAGGGCAAGGTCCGCATCCGAGTTGTACTGGACGAAACTGGACAGGGAGAGGGCACGGTTGAACGTCAGGCCCACCTTCAGGCGCGCCGTGTGGGCATTGAAGGTCAGGTCGCGATCGTTGAACGTGATCCGGTCGTACTGGTACGTTCCGGACAGTTCCAGCACCTTGGATACGTTCCACTTCGGGGATGCGTTGAACGAGATCCGGGCGCCATCGAAGAACTTGCCGGCCGTGATCGTGGAATTGACCACGGTTGGTTTGGTCGTCCAGGATTCGAAGCGGAACGCGGTTTCGACGAATGAATACCGCCCGGTCTTGATCTCGATGTCATCGGAAAGATCGAACGCCTCATCCAGATTCTCGACGAACCAGGTGGCCGTGACGGTGGAGGTGGCATCCGTCCATCCCAGGGCCGATATGTTCAGTGTCGTTTCCCGCGTCTGCAGGCGGCCGGTTTCGTTCGTCACGTAGACATCCGAGGAGATCCCGCTCTCAAACCGCTTGAACCGCGTCCCGTCAGCGCCGACCTGACCAAAGCCGAGGCCGACGCCGTACTGGCTGTAGTCGTCCCTGAGTTCAAAGCCGAGGTCCGGGCGGTAATCCTTGCCGGCGCGGTTGAATTCCAGATCGTAGGTCATACCATCGATGCTCTCGCGCCGGAGGTGTGCCCGCAGTCGCGTGGCGTCCAGGCCGGGATCGGTTTCTTCGTCGAACGTGTGCACCGCAGCAAGCGTCAGGAAGTCATCCCCCCGGAGCCGGAAAATCCCGTCCGCACCAAGACCAATGTTCTGGCCGCCCTCGGGATCAATGCGGCTCGTCATGATGGCGCCCGCAAACGAGTTGTTGTTGATGACCTGCCGCCGTAGACGGAGCACAGCGAAATTCTCTGACGGCAGGTCGTCATGGCTGGCCGACTGCATGGTCAGCGCGCCTACGTCCCATCGCCCGATCCGTCCCACGAGACGCGCGCCACCCAACAGCGTCACCATCTCCCCGTCATTGATCCCGATGCGCCGGGTGTAAAAGAGACGGTTGGACTGCCCGAAGTTGAGTTCGAAGGCCGCTTTGCGCTCCTGGAAGAAGAGGCGCTGTTCAGGGAAGAAGAGCGAGAAGCGAGTAAGGTTGACCTGCTGGTCGTCGGCTTCCACCTGCGCAAAATCCGTGTTGGCCGTCAGGTCCAGGGTCAGGTTGCGGGACAGGCCGATCTTGAGGTCAAGGCCCACATCGAGTTGCGGCTCCTTTTCAATGTCGTAGGCTGTCTCCGGGTCATTGAGTGAGGCAGCCTTGCTGTGACCGGCCAGCAGATACGGGGTGATGTAGAT